>ULVA01044193.1_pt1 | contig 76226 bp, 67 predicted proteins | sample 1958811 | NCBI WGS metagenome assembly ULVA01 (sample SAMEA4835768, study PRJEB28245) | human gut metagenome | biome: gut microbiome; material: fecal sample | place: Denmark | collected 2008
TTTGGAGACCGCTGCTCTACCAACTGAGCTATACCCCTATGAATGGTGGGCCACCAGGGACTCGAACCCCGGACCATTCGGTTATGAGCCGAGTGCTCTAACCAACTGAGCTAGTGGCCCTTTTGTTTTGCAACGATAGATATAATAGCAAAAAGAAACGAATTTGTCAATCGTTTTTTGCTATTTTTTTATTTTTATTTGCTGAAAGCAATTGCGGTTTTATGCTTTGCTAAGCGCCCGCCCAAGCCGGTTATCTATTGTCGGATATCAAGTAACCGTCAGCCTGATCGAAGTTACGATCATCATTTGCTATTCGGCGCAGCTTTTCGTACATAAAAAATAAATAATAAATAGCTTGTTAATTGTGTGGATATATGCTAAAATTAAATAGATTTTACGCTTTTGTGAGGTAATCGAAATGCACAAGGAATTTTTGATGGGCAACGAAGCAATGGCTCTCGGCGCAATAGCGGCGGGCGTCGGCGTTGTCGCGGGCTATCCCGGCACACCCTCGACCGAGGTGCTGGAGACGGTCGCCAAGCGCAACGACGGCAGCATCTATGTCGAGTGGTCGGTCAACGAAAAAGCCGGGCTTGAAGTGGCGGCGGGCGCGGCATACAGCGGAGTCCGTTCACTGGTGACGATGAAGCAGGTCGGCCTTAACGTGGCCTCAGACCCGCTGATGAGCCTTGAATACATCGGCGTCAAGGGCGGCATGGTGGTCATGGTCGCGGACGACCCCGGCCCGATATCCTCCCAGACGGAGCAGGATACCCGCAGCTTCGCTTTCTTCTCAAAGCTGCCCGTATTCGACCCCTCAAGCGTGCAGGAGGCCTATAACATGATGATAGCGGCGTTTGAATTCTCCGAGAAGCACTCGACCCCCGTTTTTCTGCGCTCGACTACGAGAGTCTGCCACGGCTATGCGGGCATTGAGGTCAGAGACAGGGAGGAATACGACCGCGTCGCACCCGAGGGCTTTGTGCGCGACCCGTCGAAGTGGGTCATATTCCCGAAGCTCTCTTATCAGAGCCACATGAACATAGTCAGACGCAACGAAGAGATCGCCGACGAATTCTCCGACGGCGTTTATAATTACATACTGCCCGAGACGGGCGACGGCTGCAGGCTGAGGAAGGGCATAGCCTCCCACGGCATCAGCTACGCCTATACACTCGAGAATCTCGACCCCGATAATATGCTCCGCACATTCAAGGTCGGCAATCCGCATCCGTTCCCAGAGAAAAAGGCGCTCGAATTCCTCTCGGGGCTGGACGAAGTGCTCTGTGTAGAGGAGCTTGACCCCGTTATCGAGAAAGAACTGATATATATCTGCGGCAAGCACGGGCTTAAAACAAAGATACTCGGCAAACTGAGCGGCCATATCAAGACAGCGGGCGAGAATACCGTTGAGAGCGTCGGCGCAGCGATAAACGCATTCGTCGGCGTGGAAGCTCCGAAAACCGAGCCGCTCGACGCACCCGCATTGCCCGTCAGGCCGCCTGTACTCTGCGCCGGCTGCCCGCACAGAGCCTCATTCTACGCCGTTAAAGCGGCCATGAAGGGCAAAAAGAGCGTTTTCTGCGGCGATATCGGCTGCTATACGCTCGGCAACGCAATGCCGCTCGACATGGTGGACACCTGCCTTTGCATGGGCGCGGGCATCAACATTGCCCAGGGCATAGGCCACGTCGACCCCGAGATGAATTGCTTCGCCTTTGTCGGCGATTCGACATTCTTCGCCTCAGGCATCACGGGCGTTGTGAACGCCTACTACAATCAGGCGAATATGACCCTCGTGGTGCTCGACAACTCCACCACGGCAATGACGGGTCATCAGCCCCACCCCGGCACGGGCCGCACGATGATGGGCGAAATAGTCCAAAGCGTGAGCATTGAGAAGGTGCTGCGTGCGATAGGGCTTGAGACGGTCGTTACCGTTGACCCACTGAAGCTCGACGAAGCCATAGAAGCGGTCAAGGCCGTCACCGCAGAGCCGGGTGTTAAGGCGATAATTTTCAAATCCCCCTGCGTTGCGATAACGAAGCCCTCGGGTCGCTCCGTGATAGACCCCGAGAAGTGCACGGGCTGCAAGAGCTGCATAAGGAAGCTCGGCTGCCCCGGCATTATAATCCGTGACGGCAAGGCCACTATAGACGAAACTCTCTGCACCGGCTGCGGCATCTGCGGCTGCGTGTGCCCGTTCGGGGCGATAAGCGGAGGTGAAAAGGCATGAATAAAAATATAATCCTCTGCGGAGTCGGCGGTCAGGGCACGGTGCTCGCGTCAAAGCTGCTTGCCGCCGCCGCAATGAAAAAAGATATACCTGTCAAGACCGCCGAGACCATAGGCATGGCTCAGAGGGGCGGCAGCGTGACAAGCCACATCCGCCTCGGCGCGGATACCTACTCACCGCTCGTGCCGATGGGCAAAGCCGACCTCATCGTGGCGTTTGAGCCCGCCGAGGCCGTCAGAATGCTCCCTTATCTCAAAAAGGGCGGCGCGGTGATAGTCAGCAGCAGAGCCGTCATGCCCGTCACGGCGGCGCTCGCAGGCAGCAATTATCAGGGCGGCGAGATGATAGATTATCTGCGCTCGAAGGTCGATAATTTGACCGTTGTGGATACCGACGCCGCATGTGCCGAGCTCGGCTCATCCAAGATAGTGAACGTCCTGCTGCTCGGGGCCGCGGTCAACAGCGGCGAGACAGGGCTTACAAAGGACGATATCCGCACCGCCATCAAAGAAAAGGTCAACCCCAAATTCCATGAGCTGAATTTCAAGGCTCTGGATTATCTGAAATAACGAAAGGCTCGTGACAAATATGAAGATCAACGCTACTCAGCTTGAGCAGGTCAACAACCAGATACAAAAGCTCATCAAGGCCGACAGCTTCTACGGCAAGAGGCTCAAGGAGCACGGCATCACCGGCGTTTCAAGCGTCGAGGATTTTGAAGCCCTCCCGTTCTCGGAGAAAAAAGATCTCAGAGGCGCTTATCCCCTCGGCCTGATGGCTGAGCCGGAGGAGAATATAGTTCGCATTCACTCCTCCTCGGGCACAACGGGTCTGCCCGTCATAATCCCTTACACCGCAAAGGATGTTGACGACTGGGCGATAATGTTCAAACGCTGCTACGAAACGGCGGGCATCACCAACCTTGACCGAATCCAGGTCACGCCCGGCTACGGTCTCTGGACCGCCGGCATCGGCTTCCAGAACGGCGCGGAGAAGCTCGGCGCAATGGTTATACCCATGGGCCCGGGCAACACCGACAAGCAGTTACAGATGATGGTCGACCTCGGCTCGACCGTGCTCTGCTCCACCTCGTCATATGCTCTGCTGCTTGCGGAGGAGATCGAGGCAAGAGGTCTGCGCGACAAAATTAAGCTCCGCAAGGGTGTCATCGGCTCAGAGCGCTGGGGTGAAAAGATGAGAAAGCGTATTTCCGACGAGCTGGGCATCGAGCTTTACGATATCTACGGTCTGACCGAGATATACGGCCCGGGTATCGGTATAAGCTGCAAATACGACTGCGGTATGCACTACTGGGACGACTATATCTATATCGAGATAATCGACCCCGTCAGCGGCAGGCCCGTGCCCGACGGCGAGATGGGTGAGATAGTCATATCCACCCTTTGCAAGGAGGGCGCGCCGCTCATCAGATACAGAACTCACGACCTGTCGAGGATAATCCCCGGCGAATGCGAGTGCGGCAGCCGCTTCCCGAGGCTTGACGCCATAATGGGAAGAACTGACGACATGATGAAGATAAAGGGCGTCAACGTCTTCCCGAGCCAGATAGAAGAGGTGCTCAAGCTCTTCCCCGAGATTTCGAGCGAGTATCAGATAAGGATATCTCACCTCGACGGCAGGGATACCATGCGCATATATGTTGAGACCACGGGCGACGTGGAATTCGATTCTCTCGCCGAGCGCATAACCGCCACGGTCAAGAGCAGAATAGGCTTCACTCCGCTTGTGAAGGTGGTCGAGGTCGGTGTGCTGCCGAGAAGCGAGAAAAAAACAAAAAGAGTATTCGACGAGAGGTACGACTGAGTTTAACGCCATGAACGAAAGAACCTTTTATAAATCATTCTTTGCCATGACCGTTACGATGGCGCTGCAAAACATCATCGTATTCGGGGTCAACCTCGCCGACTCTATAATGATGGGCGCTTACAGCGAAACGGCGCTCAGCGGCGTCGGCATATGCAACAATATTCAGTATTTCCTTATGATGGCCGCCACGGGAGTTTCCTCAGGCATGACGGTCATCGCGGCAAGATATTGGGGTCGGAACGACAGAAAGTCTATCCACCTGATCTCCGCCGTCGGAATGTGGCTCGGCGCCGCGTTCTCGGTCATCATCTTCCTGTTCGCCGCGATCGCGCCCGAATTCCTCATTCGGCTTTATACAGATAAACCGGCTGTTGCGGAGCAGGCACTCCAATACCTCGACATCATCAAGCACACCTACATTATTTATGCGCTCACCACGGTGCTGCTCTCCATCCTCCGCAGCGTTGAGACGGTGAAGATAGGCTTCTATGTCTCTCTTTCCTCATTTGCGGTCAATATCGTGCTGAACTATATCTTTATATACGGCAAATTCGGCGCGCCTGAGATGGGCGTTCGCGGTGCGGCGCTCGCAACCCTCATTGCACGCTCGATAGAGCTTGTCGTTGTAGTGATCTACACTCTCTTTATTGATAAAAAACTGAGTTTCAGGCTGCGTGACCTTTTTGTTACGACAAGGTCGATGTTCGGCGACTACTTCAGGACGGGGCTGCCGCTTATGATGAGCAGCGTTTCCTGGGGCGTTGCCATGAGCATCCAGGGCGCAATAATCGGCAGGCTCGACGAGAGCGCAATAGCCGCCAACAGCATAGCTACCACGATATTCCAGATAGCGACGGTCATCTGCTACGCCTCGAGCAACGCCACCTGCGTGCTGATAGGCAAGACCATCGGCGAAGATGCGCCCATGGAGACGATAAAGAGCCGCAGCCGCCGCTTGCAGCTGATATTCCTTGCAATAGGCGTTATGTCAAGCGCAATACTGCTGCTTTGCAAGACTCTGATAATCGACTTCTACGACGCAACGCCGCAGACTATCGCTTACACTAATCAATTCATCTGGGTGCTCGCCGTTTCGATAATCGGCACCTCATATGAAGCGCCCTGCCTTTGCGGCATCGTCTCGGGCGGCGGCGAAACGGGCTTCGTGCTCAAAAACGACTTCATTTTTATGTGGCTCGTCGTTTTGCCGATATCGGCACTCAGCGCGTTCGTATTCAAATTCCCCGTCGTCGTAACCTTCGCCTGCCTCAAGGCCGATCAGGTCATCAAGTGCATCGTTGCATATTTTAAGGTCAACAGCTTCAATTGGGTCAGGAAGATCACAAAGGAAGCAGAATAAATCAAACACACGGTTCCCCGCGGAGCCGTGTGTTTTTTCAAATATTTCAAAATTCTTCCCGTCACGGTGTAACGCATATGCCGCAAAACGGACTTAACAGGGTGAGAGCGGTTGAACGGTCAACTGCAAAAATCAGGAGAGGAGAATGGTATGGAGGACAGCAGGATAGTCGACCTATATCTCGCCAGGGATGAGAGCGCCATAAAGCACTCCGCCGAGAAATACGGCGCGCGGCTGCACGGGATATCGCTCGGCATAGTCAACGACCCCCGCACCGCCGAGGAATGCGAAAACGACGTTTACTCCGAAGCGTGGCGGCTGATCCCGCCGAATGAGCCGAGGGATTACTTATTCGCTTTCCTTGCGAGGATAGCCCGCAGCCTGTCGCTCAAACGCTGCCGCAGCGAGCGGGCGTTGAAGCGCAGCGCCTATATCACTGAGCTGTCGCATGAAATGCAGGAATGCGTTCCGTCGGGCGCTTCGGTGGAGGCGCAGGTGGATTGCACGCTGCTCGGTGAAGCAATCAGCCGCTTCCTTTATTCTCAGCCGCAGGAGAAGCGGGAGCTTTTCATCAGGCGGTATTGGTATCTCGACAGCATATCGGCTCTCGCCGAGAGCTTCGGCTTCAGCGAAAGCAAGGTCAAGGTCACTCTGTCGCGCCTGCGGGCACAGCTTAAAAAGCATTTGGAAAGCGAGGGATACAGCGTATGAACGGGAACGACATCTTAAACGGCATGGAGCATATCGACCCGAAGCTCATCGAATCCGCCGAAAAAATCAAGCCGCACCGAAGCCGAAAACCTTGGCGTTTTGCCGCAGCGGCGGCGCTCTTTCTCTGCCTCGCCGTGGCGGGCGCAATGCTGCTGAAGCAGGATAAGCCTGAGCCGAAGCCGACCGAGACATCTTCCGCCGCACCAAGCTCGGACGGGATATTCATAAACACCGCGCTGCCGCTCAAATTCGGCTTTGTCTCCTGCTACACCAACCCTCGGCACGAAGAAAATCCCGAAAGCGAGGATAACCTGTACGGCGTTATGGACTCGGACGGCAATGTGGTAATAGAGCCGAGTTATTCCAACGCAGTCCCGCTAAGTAAAGACTCATTCGCCGTATCATCCAATGAAAACGGCAAAACTTATTCGTCAATGATCGACAAAAGCGGCAAAACGATCATTCCGTGGTTTGAGGGCGCAGTTTGGGGTGTTGATGAAGATGGCGGCAAGCCCATTGCGATCGTTGCTCCGGAATACGGCAAAACATATATTGTCGATATGAGCGGCAAAAGGCTGCTTGACATTGATTTTGACAATGTTTTAATGCCTATTACAACACGGCGGCATATTTTGGAAGCCTACAACACTGAGCGCGCTTACTATATTTCATACGGCGGTGAAATCATCGCTGAACTCCCTGCAAACAAAGTAGTGCTCGACCCATTCGGCGAGGGCAAAGGCGGCACGGTCGTCGCATGTATGTATAAAGTGCCCGAAGAAGGCAACTCATGCATACTGTACGGTCTGTATGACTCGTCAAGCGGTCGTGAGCTTGTTCCGTGCTCCCGTAAAGAGGGTTTTGCAATTAATGAGGATCGCTTTGTGCTCAAAGACACATGCTTGATAGGCCCCGATTACGATGATTTTGCCGCCATATATGATAGAAACGGCAATGTCATTTGCGACGGCGGCGAATATCAGGATATAATCTTCGGCTACGGCTATTCCAAGGGCGTCGGCGTAATTCTTAAACCATCGGAATCCACAGAAACTGCCGATCTGAAGAGTTATGTGATAGATGCCGACGGCAACAAGCTCTCGGAAGAGCTTGACTACCTCACTGCAACAGACGAAAGCTAAAATTGACAAAAGGCTGCCGCATAAGCGGCAGCCTTGATTTGTTATATGGATTCGAGTTTATTTTTGATGATATCAGGGAAATCGGTTATCACGCCGTCGGCGCCCCAGTGGCTGAGCTTTTCGGCGGTCTCGAGCTTATTGACAGTCCAGACAGCGACTCTTTTGCCGGCGTCATGCGCCTTTTCAATGAGCTTCTTTGAGACATAGCCCTGATGCGGCAGCAGATAGTCGATATTATACTTCCGCACGATATTCATAGGCGAGAAGAGCTTGCGCTTGACGATATCGCCCATGGCGGGGTAGAGATAGCCCGTCCGGACGCACGGCTCAAGGCTCTTCGCTTTATCAAGGATGCGGTAATCAAAGCTGGAGATAAATAGTTTATCCGCAAGCCCGTATTCCTTGGCCTTTTGAATGACCGTATCCACAAAGTCGAGCCTGCCGCCCTTCTGCGGCTTGAGCTCAATATTGAGCACCGACACGGCGGTATCCTTCATTGTTTGCAGAAATTCATCGAGAGTCGGTATGGTCGTATTCTTGAAGCGTCTGCCGAACCACGAGCCGAAATCGAACCTCTTGAGGTCGCTCAGGCACATATCCGAGATCCTGCCCCTGCCGTCGGAGGTCTTGTCGACCGTGCCGTTATGGCAAAGCACGAGCTCGCCGTCCTTGGTGACGTGAACATCGGTCTCTACGCCGTCGGATTTAAGCTCCGCCGCCTTCAGAAACGCATGAATTGTATTCTGAGGCGCAAGTTTATTGGCGCCCCTATGAGCAATAACGAACATACTTCTCTCCCCTTTCGCTTGTTTTTTTGCTGTTATTATTGCTTCGGGAAAACAACGTCAAAGAATTTGACATCGTAGCCCTTATCGATCAGCTTCTGATAAACGCTGATATTATTAAACATGGTATAAACCGTGCCGACAAATCTGACGAACGCATTGAACGGATTCGGGAACGCCTTGGTGTGGCCGCCCTGCTGCGAGGTCTTATTGATGGTGAAGCTGTTGAACTTCTCGCCGCTCTCGACGGTGTATGAGCTGACGGTGAGCGAATCCTCGGTGAAGTCGATGATATTATATATCTTCTCCTGCGTGAGGTAAGCGTAGCCGATATTGTCGCTCAAGCCGAGGGAATCCTCATCGTCGTTCCTCGGTCTGTTGATCGAGCCGGAGACCATATATACGGTGCCGTTCGGGTCGGTCAGCACGCCGTTCTGAGTCATGGGCGCAACGGTCTTGTTGCCGCGCAGGACGTTGGAGACGGTGTAGTAGTGGCTGTGACCGAGCAGGACAAGGTCGATATTGAATTCATCCGCCATGGGCCCCCAAAGGAGACGGAGCATCTTATTCTCGCTCTCTCTGTGAGGGATCCTGCCGCTGTAGAGGTCGTGATGCATCATCATAACCCTCCACTTGACATCGGGATTCTCTTTGACGGCGTTCTTGATGAAGGCATGATGATCCATGCCGCTACCGCTGTTGCTGTCCATAACGAGGAAGAGCACGTCGCCCTTGACGAAATAATAATCCGAGGTTATGTAGGACGACTCATAGTTGCTCTTGCGCTCATTGGGCATGAATTTGAAGGTCTTGTAGTCAACGCCTTTGCGGTCATGGTTGCCCGCTGCCGTGGCTATCGACATGCTTCTGCCCAAAGGAGTTGAGCTGAACGCCCTGTATTCGCTTTCGAGACCCTCGCTGGCCTGATCGCCCGCGGAGAGGATGAGAGAGATATCGGGATTTTTCAGCTTTGCGGAAGCTATCGTATTGTTGAAATTATACGCAGTCTCTTTGAGACCGTCGGGGTTATTTTCGTCATATGTGATATGGACGTCGGTCACATACATGGCGGAGAAATCCTTGCTGTCACCGCCGCCGGTGGTGAAGGTGTATATAGCCGACTTATAGTCGCCGCTGAAGCACCTGTAGCTGTAGGTCGTATCAGCCTCAAGCCCGGTAACGGCAACTTTATTGACATAGCTGCCGCCGTAGGTGCGTGTGCTGGTGCCTTTGAACGCCTTGGTAAAGTTGATCGTATAGATCTCTACACGAGGCTCCGATTCGCTGTCGCTGTACCATGAGAAAAGACGCTCGCTTTCATCCGAGCCGGGGAACACGTTGATGCCGGACTGCGACTCAGCGCTGCTCCACCATGCGTCCCATGCAACATCCGAAGCAAAGGTCGGGATCGCTGCGCTGACAATGATTATCGCCGCAAGCAGCAGGGAAAGCGCTCTTTTTGAGAGTGTTTTCATTAAATAACTACCTCCAAAGTAAAATTTTCACTTATATTTTACCGCAAAAGCATAAAAGTGTCAAGCGTCGAAAACGACAATCAACGTACCTTGACTGACTTTAACAAGGCTGTCCGTGCCCGTGAATTCATTGCTGACCCCGAGCGGGAAGCGGCTGCTGAGCGTTGCGTTATCGAGCGTATATTTCAGCCCCTTGAGGGTCACTCCGAGGCATTCGTCACTGAAGGCAAAGACGGAGATATAACCCTTGTGCGACTTATCAAAGCGCATTTCGCCGCAATGCAGAGCGGTCAATATCTGCTTCTCGGCAACGAAATCAGCCCTGTAGCCTCTCTCGACGAGAGAAGCGCAGAGCTGAATATTGGCAAGGGTATGGTCGAGGCGTCCGCCTGACCAGCCGTAGAATTTGAACTCGGTGTAGCCCGCGGCGACGCCCGCTTCGGCGGCGGCATACATATCCGTCACGTCCTTCTCGGCGGGCAGCACGGTAACTTTGCCGCCCTCGGGGACGCTGCCGAGCGAGTCGAAATCGCCTATCACGGAGTCGGGATTTATACCCGCCGCACGCAGGTAACGCAGCCCCGCGTCGGCGGCAATGACCGTATCGCCCTCGTTTATTCGGATGTTGTCAAGCGGCGGGCAATCCCCCGCCCCGACGATATAGCAAACAGCCATTGCCTTACCTCCGCAAAATCATTTTATTTTGAGAATATCTTCTTGTACCACGGCTGAGCCTCGGTGGTCTCGGTATCGGTATTTGCCTCAACGGGAGCGGAAATGCTCTCGGTGGTGAGGATGAACGAAAGGCTGGTCTTCATGCCCTCGGCGCTCTTGGTGAAGAGGCCGTAATCCTTACCGTAATTGAGCCATTCCTGAACGAGAGCCACGAGCACATCGCCGTCGCTGACGAGATCACCGTATTTGTCGCCGAGACCCTTGAAATCATCAAGGTCGATGCTCTCGAGCAGGGTATTCACCATATCGGTGCCGTCATCGCTGAGCAGCGCGACTATCGCGTTTATCTCCTTGGAGTTTGCGTTGAGAGTGTCGCTTATCTCGGAGAGGGTCTTCATCGTCTCGGGCAGATTGTCAAGCTCCGCCTTGACCTCGGGCTTTGCAAGGTCGGCCTGCATCTCGTTGAGCAGGGGTGAAACAGCCTCGAAGCCCTCCATGATGCCGGGCAGCTTATTGAACAGCTTCTGCACGGTGGGGTCGGCAAGTATCTTGAGAGCATTCTGCACGTCGGGGTCATTCAGACTCTCAAGCAGGGTCTTTATCGCCTCCGCATTCTCGGGAGTGGCGTATTTGCCGAGCATCTTGACGAGATTCTGATTCTTCTTATAGACCTCAATGGTCTTGGTGAGGGTATTCATCAGCGTGGTGACCTTATCTTTATCGGTTATCATGCTGTAGAGGAGCTTGTCGGGGTCGATCTTATTCAATGCATTCTGGAAAGTCTTGAGAGCCGCAAGAGTGCTCTTGAGGTCGTCGACCGTCTCGGGCGCCGCGATATCAAGGTTGAGCGAGGCTATGGGCAGAGCCGCGAAATAGAGGTTGCCGAGCGAGAAATTCTCGACCGTTGCGGTGACGCTCGCTTCGCTGCCGATAACAAGTCCGCCGAGGTCGCCCAGATCCTTCTCGGAGAAGCCGAGGCTCTCGGAGAAGCCGGGCATACCGGTGAATACCACTATCTCCTTGGAGCCGTCGCCGATGGACTGGCCGTTCTTGACCGTAACGCCCGAGAAGGTGCCCTCGGGCAGGACCATGCCGCCGACAACGAGCATGGGCAGATATACCTTATGCTTCTTGCCGTTGACAAAGCCGTCCTTGGAGGCATTGTTTATCATCTTAATGTCTATCTTGACTTCGCCGCTCTTGCCCGCAAGATCCTCGGGCTTTATTTCTTTGCCGTCAAGGTAGTATTTAAGCTGCACGGAGATGGGCAGCTCTCTGTCGGTAGTGCCGCTGTAATAAAGGTCGGTGTCGGGCATATTCCAACGCAGTTTCTCGCCGTCGGTGACGGGAGTTACCTTGCTCTTGACGTTGGTTATATTTTCAAGGTCGCTCATATCGTCGACATAGACCTCATTTTTATCGGTATGGAGCCAGTCGCTGACGCTGACCTTGCTGACATCGCCGTTTGCCTTGAGGTTGACATAGACCGTCTCGGTCTTGGTAACGCTGCCGGCGGCGGTATCGTAGCTCGGCTGGATATATTCATCCTGCCCGTCGTTTGTAGTGGTCGTATCGTCACCCTTACCTGAGCAGGCGGTGCACAGTAGCATCATTGCGGCAAGGAGCAGAGCGATTATTCTTTTAGCTTTCATGGACCGTTTCCCCCTTAGTTATCCATTTATAAGATGTTTTGTTGATTATCTTCTCACACAGGCACAGCAGCGCAGGCATGAACACCATGATGATTATTGCGCTTATGACCGCGCCTCTCGCAAGCATGGCGCATATGCTCTTGACAATGTTGACATTGCAAATGAGATACACACCGAACGTCGCGCAGAAGAAGACGAGCGCGCTCTGGAATATCGAGCGGCTGGAGGCCTTTGCGGCGTCCCTTATGGCGTCGATCCTGTCTTTGCCGTTGTTGAGCTCTTCTTTATATCTCGAGGTCATCAATATTGCGTAGTCGACCGTGGCGCCGAGCTGGACGCAGCTGATGATCGTGGGAGCGATGAACGGTATCTCCGCCCCGGTTATCAGCGAGCAGGCCTCGTTTATCAGTATTGCAAGCTCTATCGAAGCAACAAGTATCACGGGGATGCTTATCGACTTGAAGCAGATAGCTATGAGGATGAATATTGCGGCTATCGAGATGATACCCGTTATCACGAAGTCGCGGCTGGTGACCGAGATAAGATCCTTACTCAGCGCGCCCTCGCCGGTGATATAACCCGTCGGGTCATATTTTGCGAGTATGCCGAGCAGCGTATCTATCTGGGCGTTGCCCTCATCGGTGGCCGTGCCGTAAACGGAGTTTATCATCATCAGCCTGTATCCGCCCTTCTGGCAGATCTCCTTTATCTGGTCGGGGATAATGCTCTCGCTTATTGCGGCGCCGAGGAAGGAATTCAGGGCGATGACGTTTGAAACGCCGTCGACTTCCTCAAACTCCGTGACCATCTGAGCCACCTGATAGGCGGGCACATCCTCGTCAACAATAACGAAGTGGGTCGTCGCCATGTTGAACTCCGTCTTGAGCTTTGCGAGGGACGAGACGGAAGCCATATCCTCGGGCAGAGCCTTGGTGAAGTCATAATACATATTGACGTGATTCTTCATAATATATGAAGGTATAACAAGAAGAATAAAGACTATCGCGAGCACCTTTCTGTGCTTGACGCTGAAGTCTGAGAGCTTGTTGAAGCTCGGCACATGGGGCTTATGCTTGAAGCGGTGGATGGGCGTGTCAAACATCAGCAGCATTGCGGGCAGGACGACTACAACGCTTGCAACGCCGAGCACGACGCCCTTCGACATGACGATACCGATATCAAGGCCAAGCGTGAAGCTCATGAAGCAAAGGGCAAGGAAGCCGAAAACCGTGGTCAGCGAGCTGCCCGCAAGCGAAATGAAGGTCTTTGATATCGCCTTGGACATTGCTTCTTTTTTTCCGTTCTTATCGGATCTGTCGACCTTTTTAAGCTCCTCCTCGTATCTGTCCATGAGGAATACCGAGTAATCCATCGTAACGCCGAGCTGAAGTATCGCGGCAATACTCTGAGTAATGTATGAAATGCTGCCGAGGAAGATATTGGTGCCCATATTATAAATAACAGCGTAGCCGAGGGCAAGCAGAAGCACGAAGGGCAGCACATATGAGCTCATCGTGAACGACAGGGCGACAAGCGCAAGGGCAACGGCGATAACGATATATATCGGTGCCTCCTTGTCAACAAGGTCCTTGGTATCCGCCATTATGGCTGACATACCGCTCATGAAGCACTGCTTATTCATAATTGACTTGATCTGCTTTATTGCCGACATTGTCTCGGCGGAGGCGCTCTCATTCTCAAACTGCACCATGAGCATGGTCGCGGTACCGTCCGAGGAATAGAAGACGTCGGTGAGCACATCGGGGAGCATCGACTGCGGGATGCTGATATCAGCGATGGTATCAGTCCATGTGACGCTCTTGACACCGTCCACATCGGCTATTTTTTGCTTTATCTGGGCGACATCCTTCGCCTCCATATCCTCGACCACTATGAAAGCGTTGGCGGAATTGCCGAACACCTCGTCGAGGATGACCTCGCCCTTGACGGAATCCAGATCCTCCGGCAAATAGGAGAGGATATCATAGTTTATCTTGGTGCCGACATAGCCGAGCAGGCTCGGTATCAGCAGCAGGGTAGCTATGAGAAGGATCGTCTTTGGGTGGTAGGCGATGAATTTTGACATTTTTTCAATCATATTTCCCTGTTCTCCTTTCTCAGCAGGTTCCTGACGGTTTCGCACAGGAAGCCTCTTATTTCATCAATACCGTATGGGCTGCCGAGGATTATTGCGTTGCAGCAGGTGGAGCCGGTAAGCTCGGCGATAAGATAGAGCGCCTTGCCCGCCTCCTCGGCAGTGTAGCCGCGCTTCTCAAGCTCGCCCTCCATCATCAGCACTGCGCTGCGAATGGCGGGGTCGTCGCCGCCTATCAGCTTGCGGAAGCAATATGCCAGATTCTTTTGAAGCAGCGCCGTAAACTCACGGTTGGCGGCGAGAAAGTCGATGATGTTATTCACAAGCAGCAGCATCTTATCCTCAAAATCCGCATCTTCATCGGCAAAAGCAGCCTCATAAGCCTTGATAAAAGCGCTGCCGCTCTTGTGGGCGACAAGCTGATTGAGCAGATCGTATTTATCCTTAAAATAAAGATAAAACGTGCCCTTTGCCACCCCCGCGCCCTTGACCACGTCGTCAACTGCGGTGGAATTCACGCTCTTATCGAGGAAAAGCTCAAACGCCGACTCCAGCAATCGCTTCTTTTTATCGGTTTTGTTGTCATTCACGCTGGGCATCACGCCGCACCTCGGTATCGAAATATACTCAAAATGACCATTGGTCATTTCCGTACAAGATAATACATCAAAAATGACCAACAGTCAATATTATGCCGCACGAATTAACAAATTGTTAAAAATCATTGGAAAAAACAAAAAATGCTGCCGCAAAAAAGCGACAGCATCTGATGATTTTTATGCAAATTTGCTGAGATAGCCGAGAACCTTGAAGATCGGGGATGCGGCTCTGCCGAGGACCTTGGCGACCTCGCCGAAGAACATCTGGATCTTTGCGAAGGTCGGGTTGATGCCCACATCGGCAGCAAAGGTATCATCCGCAATAGCGGCGTCATTAACCGTGACGATCCTGCTGGTGAAGGTGCTCGTGTCCTTCTCATTGATAGTGATAAGGCGGCTGCCTCTGACGAGGTCATTGCCGTAGGAGTGGTAAGTTGCGCCGGGGGTGTTGATTATCCACACGCCGTCACGCTTGGTCTCATAGCTGTTGACATGATCGTGGCCGGAGAATATACCGAGCATGTTGCCCTGCTTGACCATTGCGTCAAACTGACCGAAGTTGTAGTAACCCGGGCAGGGATATTCAAAGAGCTGACCGGTGAAGTTCTCGGTCTTGGGCAGGAATGAATAGTGCTTGCCGTTAAAGTTCCTGCCGAGCTCGCCGAGGTCAAATATTGATTCATAGAAGAGGTTGTCATAGACGTCGCCGACAACGATATGCTGGAAAGCAAGTGACTTGACCTGCTCACCGGCGAGCTTGTCGAGAGCCGCGCTCTTCTCCTGATACCAAGCTATCTGATCCTCTCTGACGCAGTCGTAGCCGACCTTCTTGCCGTTCTCGTCTGCGGCATAGCTGCCCGAATCAAACATCCAAAGATTGAACTTGATCTTGTCGGAATCCGAAGCGAGAATGGGGAGATTGTGTGTGCCGACACCGTGAAGCGAAGGATCGGCATCGTATGCAAGGCAATAGCCCTTGCCGTACTTCTGATAGAGACCGAGGAGATGCTCCTTGACTTTGCCCTGACCAACGGGGTCAATATCTATGCCGTCAACATACTGATGGTCATGGTTACCGAAAACAAAGGTGAAATAGGTCTTGTTCTCAACAAAGACAGAGACAAGCTGCTCAATTGAGCGCTCAATATTCACCGCAGGATCCTGATTTTCTTCGCCTTCGATTTCCTTGCCGACGCAATTGTCACCGCCGAGTATGACAATGTCGGGCTTGTAGGTCTTAAGCATATAATCAATATACTTAAGCATCTTCTCGCTGGTGGGATAGCCGTCCTGCGTATCCGTCAGGTGCATGATGGTGAATTCACCGTTCTCATTGAATCTGAGAACGCCGTTCGCGTCATCGGCATAAACGCCGACGGCAAATGCCGCGCTCATTGCAATGCAAAGAGCGAGGACAAGTGAAAGAATGCGTTTTTTCATCGTTATTTCCTCCAAAAAATTTGTTAAGATGATATGATATTTTATACCTTTTAGCGATAAAAGTCAAGGAAAAACGGCAAAATTTAAAATTCGATAGTAATTCTCAAATTCCGCTTGACATTTAGGAATTAAGGGGTATAATAATATAGCAATTTGATAGTAATTCTCAATTTTGAGGTGATTGAATTGAAAACCTATAATACTCACCAGCGGGCAAAGCTGATCGACTTTCTGCGTGAGAATCAGGATAAAGCATTCCGCATAGAGGAGATAACCGAGGCAATAGGCTCCGAGGATATCGGCAAAAGCACCGCTTACCGCCTGATGACGAAGCTCGTTGAGGACGGGATAGTTCACCGCTCCGTCAGAGGGAACGGTCGCAGCTTCGTATATCAATATATAAGCGACGGCAAATGTGACGGTCATCTGCACATGAAATGCACCGATTGCGGTAAAGTATATCACCTTGACAGCAACGTAAGCTCAATAATACAGCAGGATATCAGCAGCAGCACGGGGTTTGAGGTCGACAGCCATACACTCATCCTCGGCAAATGCGACAAATGCAGGAAATGACCCACGGAGGATACATTAATGTTTAAAAGAATAGCTGCGGGCATAGCGGCGGCTCTCCTGTTACTTTCGCTCGCTTCATGCGGCATTCAACCGATAAGCTCCGAGGGCTTGAGCATAGTCTGCACGGCATTCCCGCAATATGATTTCGCCAAAAACATTCTCGGCACTGACAAGGGGTTGACCTTGCTCCTTGACGGCAAGGAGGACTTCCACAGCTATGAGCCGAACGCCGCAGACATTGTTAAGATCGCCACGGCAGACCTCTTTATCTATATTGGCGAAGACTCCGAAAAATGGGTAAAAAAGACTCTTGCGGCAGCGGGTAACGACAAGTTAAACACCTTTACGCTCACCGAAGCGGTAAATCTGCTCGAGGAGGAGACGGTCGAGGGTATGCAGGCGGAGGAGGAGCATCATCACGGCAAAGATGAAGCCGAGCAGGACGAGCATGTCTGGCTCTCGCTGCGTAACGCGGTGAAAATAACCGATAAGCTCTGTGAAGCGATATGCTCCGTTGACCCGCAAAACGCCGAGAAATACAGAGCGAACGCCAAAGAATACATCACCCGATTGAACGAGCTTGACAGCGAATACTCCGCCGCCGTATCGAGCGCAAAGCGTGACACACTGATATTCGCCGATCGCTTCCCGTTCCGCTATCTTGTTGAGGATTACGGGCTTGAATACTACGCCGCCTTCCCCGGCTGCTCCGCCGAATCCGAGGCGAGCTTCGAGACGATGGCGACATTGATAAACAAGACCAAAGAGACGGGCACGCCTTATGTCTTTATCATCGACGGCTCGGACGGCTCGATAGCCGAGGCGGTTTGCAAAGCAACAGGTGCGGGCACATTAACGCTTGATTCCTGCCAATCCGTCTCCGCCGACGACATCGCCGCAGGCGAAAGCTACCTCGGCGCAATGACCGATAATCTGACTAAACTAAAGGAGGCGCTTAACTGATGGCGCTTATAAAATGCACGGATCTGACTCTCGGCTACGAGGGCAAGCCCGTTGTCTCCGAGCTTAACTTTGAGCTGTATAAAGGTGACTACCTTTGCATAGTCGGCGAGAACGGCTCCGGCAAAAGCACGCTGATGAAAGCGCTGCTCGGGCACAAAAATATACTGAAAGGTAAGATAGAATTCGGCGACGGTCTGCAAAAAAGCGAAATTGGCTACCTGCCGCAGCAGACGGATGTGCAGAAGGATTTCCCCGCCTCGGTGCGCGAGATAGTCCTATCGGGTTGCCTGAATTTATCGGGATTTCATCCGTTCTATACAAAAGCTCAACGTGAGCTTGCCGCCGCGAATATGGAGCGCCTCGGCATAACCGATCTTGCCGGCAGGTGCTACAGGGAGCTTTCGGGCGGTCAGCAGCAGCGAGTGCTGCTCGCCCGCGCGCTTTGCGCTGCCAAGAAGCTGCTTGTGCTCGACGAACCCGTGGCCGGTCTTGACCCTGTTGTCACTCAAAGCCTTTACAAGCTCATCAAAGAGGTCAACGACAGCGGCATGACCGTCGTGATGGTCTCACACGACCTCGGTGCGGCGCTGACATACGCCTCGCACATACTTCACATCAGCCACACTCCCCTTTTCTTCGGCACAAAGGACGAATATATTAGCAGCGATATCGGCAGACGCTTCACATCGGCTGGAGGTGACGCACAATGAATATCATAACCGCACTTCAGACCTACCTCAGCTATTCATTTGTGCGCTACGCGCTGATAGCAGGCGTGCTCATCTCGCTTTGCGCCGCCCTGCTCGGAGTCAGCCTCGTGCTCAAACGATATTCTATGATAGGCGACGGGCTCTCGCACGTTGCATTCGGCGCAATGTCGATAGCCGCAGTGCTCAGTCTCGCCCCCATGACCGTGGCAATGCCCGTGACAATAGTCGCCGCCGTGGTGCTGCTCGGCTTAAACTCCAATGGCAAGATCAAAGGCGACGCCGCAATAGCTATGATCTCCGTCGGCGCGCTGGCGCTCGGCTACCTGCTGCTGAATGTATTTCAGACCGCCTCCAACGTCAGCGGTGACGTCTGCTCCACCCTCTTCGGCTCAACCTCGATACTCACCCTCTCTGTGAGCGATGTTTGGCTCTGTGTGGGGCTGGCCATCCTTGTGATTCTGACCTTCGTTATATTCTATCACAAGATATTCGCCGTCACGTTCGATGAGGAATTCGCCCGCGCCACCGGCACAAACGTGAGAGCCTACAACATTCTCATCGCCGTAGTCACCGCCGTTGTGATAGTGCTCGCAATGAACCTCGTCGGCGCGCTGCTCATCTCGGCGCTCATAATTTTCCCCGCCCTCTCGGCGATGCGCGTATTCAAGAGCTTCCGAGCGGTCATGGCAAGCGCCGCCGTTATCTCGGTGCTCTGCTCCGTGCTCGGGATCCTCGCCTCCGTCATATACGGCACCCCCGTCGGCTCGACGATAGTTGCCGCCGACATTGTGGTATTCGCCGCATTCTCACTTGCGGGCAGACTTAGAAAAGCAAAATGATCATTCGACCTCCGCGGCTCTGCGGGGGTCTTTTTATACCCTATATCCGTCAAAAAACACAGCATATTGCATTCATACGCCATTTTTCGTTTGCCGCTCGTGTATTTCTCTAAATCACTTGACCGAAATTGTCGCAAATGATATAATTATGTTGTTTTGGCAATGCCGATACTTTCCCGAGCACGATCCATTAAAGAAATGAAGCTGTTCGGGCGGCAAGGGTACTCCCGCAGTGCCCGTTCAAAGCTATTTTGGTAACTGTATCAACCGATAATATTTACACGGAGGAATTATTAATGAGCAACAAACGTCCCGAAACCATGGAACGCATCACCACCCCCGAGCTCGCCAAGAAATTCATTGACGAGCAGGTCGAAGCAGTCAGAGCGCAGGTCGGCGACAAGAAAGTCCTTCTCGCCCTCTCCGGCGGCGTCGATTCATCGGTCGTCGCGGCTCTCCTTATCAAGGCAATCGGCAAGCAGCTTGTCTGCGTCCACGTCAACCACGGTCTGCTCCGCAAGGGCGAACCCGAGCAGGTCATCGAGGTGTTCCGCAATCAGATGGACGCAAACCTCATCTATGTTGACGCCGTTGACCGCTTCCTCGATAAGCTCGCGGGCGTTGCAGAGCCAGAGAAGAAGCGCAAGATAATCGGCGCGGAATTCATCAGAGTGTTTGAGGAAGAGGCAAGGAAGCTCGACGGTATCGAGTTCCTCGCTCAGGGCACAATTTATCCAGACATTCTTGAGTCCGGCCCGGTAAAGGCTCACCACAACGTCGGCGGACTTCCCGAGGATCTCAAATTCGAGCTTGTCGAGCCCGTCAAGCTCCTCTTTAAGGACGAAGTCAGAGTTGTCGGCAAAGAGCTCGGCCTACCCGACGGCATGGTCTACCGCCAGCCGTTCCCCGGCCCGGGTCTCGGCGTCAGATGCCTCGGCGCTATCACCAGAGAGAGGCTTGAGCTTGTCAGGGAATCCGACGCTATCCTGCGTGACGAATTCGCAAAGAACGGCCTTGAGGGCAAGGTCTGGCAGTATTTCACCGTCGTGCCCGATTTCAAATCTGTCGGCGTTAAGAATGACGCCCGCACCTTCGCTTACCCCGTCATCATCCGCGCGGTCAATACCCGCGACGCAATGACCGCCACCGTCGAGAATGTCCCCTTCGAGCTTCTCGAGCATATCACAAACCGCATCACCACCGAGATCGACGGCGTGAACCGTGTCCTCTATGACCTCACTCCCAAGCCTTGCGCCACTATTGAGTGGGAATGATCCCAGAAAGGCTGCAAAGCCTTGAAAATGCTGGACTTTTGCGTTACGGAATTGCCTCGTGACAACAAAATGACAACATTTTAGATTATCCAAGAATAAAGAGCTATCTGATTTCTGTTAGAGAAGTCAGATAGCTCTTTTTGTTTTATGATTCTTCTATATCTTTGATTGTTTTGTGTAGCACTTATGCCTAATTGGCTCTTGCAATTAATCCCTATTGGTTACCCTTTTTAAGATTACAGTCTCGACAGAGCATCTGGCAGTTATCAGGTGTAGTTTTACCACCTTTAGACCAAGGTGTGATATGGTCGGCGTGCATTTGCTCGAACTCAAATTCTTCGCCACAGATTGCACATTTATGATTTTGCTTTTCATAGGCAGCAAGAGCATCACGTCGGTCAAAAGCACGAATAGAGAGTTTCTTTTCTTCACCTGTCAGCAAATACTCGTAAATGCCGGATTTTTTCGTTACATCTTCATCACCCATAAGACGTTGAATTTCTAATTCAAGTGCTTCAGGATCAAGGTCGGTACGCTTGCCGTGTTTATTGTAATACAGTCCCCAAGGCAAGCCCTTCATTTCTTTGCGTTTTTTTGGGAATATTGCTTGTACCCAGTCTATAACCGAACGAAAATAATTCCAAAGAGTTACGGCAGTTGGATCGGGCTACGGAGATTGTAAATAGCGAACTGATTTACATCTAAGCAATGGGGCAGGTGAAATTCCTGCCCCTATTTTTTCTGTCGAAAATAGCCCTCATGTTTTGTTGAGATTATCTTGCAAATCCGTTTGTTCTGTGATATAATATACTCAAACCGATTTTGAACGGAGAATCAAAATGCCTATTTCCTATGACAAGCTTTGGAAGCTGCTGATTGATAAAAAGATGAACCGCACGGAACTCAAGGACGCATCTGGCATTAGCTTCAACGTGCTTGCAAAGATGGGTAGAAATGAATTTGTTTCTATGGAAAGCCTGCATAAGATATGTCTCACGCTAAAGTGTGATGTTGGAGATATAATGGAATTTATCGATGAGTGAAATAATGCAAAATCCTTTAGAATCACACAGGAGTGAGAAGAAATGCAGCAACCATTAACTTGCGTAGAAATTTGTGCTGGAGCTGGCGGACAAGCACTTGGCCTTGCAATGGCCGGGTTTATTCATGTGGCTTTGGTCGAATATGAGAAAGATTACTGTACTGTCTTGAAGCAGAATAGGCCTGAGTGGAATGTAATTTGCGATGATGTTCACCATTTTGATGGTCGTCCATACAAAGGTGTTGATTTGCTGGCCGGAGGGGTTCCCTGTCCCCCTTTTTCCGTGGCAGGAAAACAACTCGGCCAAGATGACGAACGTGATTTGTTTCCTGAGGCAATTCGCTTGATAAAGGAGATTCAACCGCGTGCAGTGATGCTCGAGAATGTAAGAGGCTTTCTTGATCCGAGTTTTGCTGACTACCGGGAGCACATTCTCTCATCCATCCGAAAACTGGGATATACAGCAGACATTAAATTGCTGAACGCTTCAGATTATGGCGTTCCCCAACTCCGTCCAAGAGTCGTTATCATCGGAATTCGGAAAGATCAAATTGGAAAATTCTCTTATCCTGATGAGTGCCCAAACAGTGCGGCTACTGTTGGCGAGTGCCTTTATGATTTAATGGCACAGAACGGCTGGTCGGGTGCAAAACAATGGGCCGAGAATGCAAACAAAATTGCGCCAACCCTTGTTGGCGGTTCCAAAAAGCACGGGGGGCCAGACCTTGGACCAACGAGGGCACGAAGCGCTTGGGCTGAACTTGGTGTAGATGGCCGTGGAATTGCGAACGAACCGCCCACTGCAGATTTTGAGGGAATGCCCCGGCTCACAAGTCGAATGATGGCACGAATTCAGGGATTTCCCGATACCTGGACTTTTGGAAATAAGAAAACAGTTGCCTGCCGGATGATTGGAAATGCATTCCCGCCCCCGGTTGCCCGGGCAGTTGGAGAAAAAATAAAGGAGTGTTTGGAGCATGGATGCATTGATAACAAACGCGAGATTCCACTTTCACAAGCAGTTGTTTGAAACCAACACACTGACGTTGACCACGGCAGGTGTCGCATCCAATGCAGACACCAGCAGCCGCGGCTCAAAGGCGATTGCGTGGAGGATCGTTGACATTCTTGTGGAGGAACAGCATCATGCTGTCTCCACGGTTGACAAAATTTCCGGGCAGACTCTCGGAAAGCAATTTGAAACGCTGACAATGGAGTTCCTGCGTGAAACCTTTCCCTATTTGCAGAACCTCCGTCCCGGAAACTGGACAATTCTTCAGCTCGGCAATAACAACAAACTAAAAACAAGCGATTTTGCGCAGTACGAGCATCTTGCTTACTTAAATGCGCTTACGACACAGAACGCACAGTTGGCTGCTGCACTCGGGAATGATTACCTCGTTGCGCCTGACGTTGTTGTTTACCGCGATCTCTATGAGGACAGCGAGATCAATGCCGCTCAGCCCATTGTTGATGACGAAATCTGCAAGATGGCTGATATTCGGAAGTCTAACGGCGGCAAGCCCATTCTCCATGCAAGTGTTTCTGCAAAGTACACGATGCGCAGTGATCGCGCACAGAACAGCCGCACAGAAGCATTGAACCTGATCCGTAACCGAAAGGGACATTTGCCGCACATCGTTGTTGTGACGGCTGAGCCTATGCCGAATCGTCTGGCATCTCTCGCGCTCGGCACTGGCGATATTGACTGTGTATATCACTTTGCACTCTATGAGCTGATTCGTGCGGTCAAAGAGGCGGGTTCTGAGGATGCGGTAGAAACGCTGGAAACCTTGGTGCAGGGCAAGCGGCTGAAGGATATTTCCGATCTGCCGCTGGATTTGTCTGTGTAATGGCTGATTCTGTTTCCACTGCCCGCCGTAGTGAGATCATGTCGCACATCAAAAGTAAAGATACCAGTATTGAACTTTTGGTGCGCCGCAAGCTATTTTCTATGGGATACCGCTACCGTGTGAATTACAAGGTGCTACCCGGAAAACCGGATATTGTATTCACCAGAAAGAAAATTGCTATCTTCATTCATGGATGCTATTGGCATGGGCATGATTGTGGCAGTCATTATGCTCATGCCAGTCAATCCAATAAAGCATATTGGGAACCCAAGATAGAGCGAACAAAGCAACGAGACCAGGAGCATATTCAGGCACTTGAGGCTGACGGCTGGAAAGTCATTGTGCTGTGGGAGTGCGAAATTAAGCAGGAATTTGAAGCAACGATTAGTTGCCTTATTGACATTATAGAATAATGAGGTGGTTTTTTTGGTAGACGGGAAAAAAGAGTATCTGCAAATGCTGCAAGAACCAATTTGCAGGATGTCTACAATCTCTGCAATTTTTAAAGGTTTTGCGGCAACCATTGTAGCTGGCATTTCGGCTATATCTTATTCATCCACCAATGTATGGGTTTTGGCGCTTTCATTTTTGCCTGTGCTATCATTTGCTGTTTTGGATGTCTATTATTTAAAATTGGAAAGAAAATTTCGTTTCTTGTTTGATCAAGTACGTATGGACAAACATGAAATTGATTTTTCAATGAAACTTACTAATGATCCACTAGAGATTATTAGCGCAAAAGCTCGGACTTGCGATTGCATCAAGTCTCCTAGCATCTATCTGTTTTATCCGCTGATGCTACTAATACTCGCTTCAGTCTTGGTTTTAAAAATTACAAATACAATATAAGAGGGAGGGACAATTAGGCATGAGATCAATATTCGAGCAAGGTTCTTTATCTACATATTCTCAGGTACGCCTCGATGATTCGAGGTCTCCGATTCTAGAGCATTCTCAGTATGGCGCAAGGAAAACAACAGTATTTATTTCTCATAAACATGATGACCTTGATGACCTAAAAGGACTTTTAGGATTTTTAGAGAACCGGTATGGCGTTAAAGTCTATATCGATAGCCGCGATCCTTCTATGCCTAAAACAACTTCAGCTCAAACAGCCCTTAATATCCGTGAAAGAATAAAAGGCTGTGATAAATTTATTCTTCTCGCTACCAATGGCGCAATAGAGTCAAAATGGTGCAACTGGGAGTTGGGATATGGAGACGCTCAAAAATTCAAGAAACATATTGCGCTGTTTCAAATGAAACCTGAAAATACCTCGGATAGCGCTTATAAAGGTTCAGAATATATGTCAATTTATCCTTACATTACCTATTACAATGGAACGGAGACCTATACGGATGGAAGCCCAATCCCTCGCGGTTATTATGTTAGAAGGCAAGAATCTGACGGAAAAAATTATATTACGCCTCTTTCCGATTGGTTTCAGGACAGATAGGAGATGATTGAATTGGGACGAAAAGTGTTTGTATCTTACAAATATAAAGATAACGATGTAAAAAAGATACCTGATGTTACACAACCCACTTGGCCTTGCGACTATGTTGACTACATAAAGAACAAGATTTTGTCCAGTGATGATATATACAAGGGTGAAAACAGTGACGAAGATATTTCGTCATGGAGCGAGGATGCCATTTGGAACCATTTGAAGGATAAAATTTATGATAGCACAATTACGATTGTTCTGATATCGCCCAATATGAAAGAAGCAGGTAAGTGGCAGCGCTCTCAATGGATACCGTGGGAAATTAGCTACTCACTGAGAGAAACCACTCGTAACGACCGCACAAGTCATAACAATGCAATCCTTGCAGTTATACTTCCGAATGAAAACGGCGACTATGATTATTATGATAAGAGCAATCTTTTCCCAATACTAAAAGACAATATTGATAACGGTTACATATATGTTGTTACTTGGGACGATTTTGTAAAATATCCAAATGCCGATATTAAACAGGCTTTTGATCATAGAGAGAAAACACCCTCATATAAAATCAAAAAGTCACTATAAACTTTTTGCTGGCAACGATATGGCAACAAAAAATCGGATAGCGTATGCTTTACCGATAATTCAAATAATATAGATACTCTCTATTAAATCTCATAAGCAAAAGTGTTTAAGATTGATTTACAGGGAGCGAGTGGGAATAATACTCAAATGATCGCAAATCCCCTGCTCGGTTCATATGAATCGGGCGGGGGATTTTAATGTTTGTTATCAACTTTCGGCGGCTTTACTGACGCAGGATACTGCATTCAGGCTGCGTGGGTAGCCGATATACGGCAGGCATTGCGAGACAACACGCAGCAGGAATGGGCTTACACCTCAACCGCCGTATATTCGGCATTGCCTATGCAAAACGACGGGGTTTGGTTTGAATAAGGCATACCGTCAACGATATGCATTATAACATTGATAACGCCGCCGTGGGTCACAAGCGCTGCGTCCTTGCCCGACCCGCGTACAGAGGTCACAAGGTCGCCCCATGCAGCAGAAATGCGGTCATAGAATTCGTGAGGGCTTTCGCCGCCCGGATAATGCTCGTCAAAATCGAGAGTGCGCCAATAAAGCCCGGGGTATTCCTTATCCGCCCGTTCGTTTGCCATGCCGGCGAGCACGCCGTTATTGACCTCTCGGAATTGCGGCAGGTATGCAACGGGCACGGAGAGCCTGTCGGAGATTATCCGCGCCGTCTGAGCCGCACGGAGCAGGTCGCTCGAAAAAATGCGGGCAATATCGGCATCAGGCTTTTTAGCAAGCCGTTCGGCCGCCGTAAGCGACTGCGCCCTGCCCTCTTCAGTAAGCGGCGTTTTGCTCCAACCGCCGCGCACGGAGCCGTCCTCCGTCCCGTGGCGTATAAGCCAGATTTTCATATGTCACCTCGTGGTAGAAAACATGTTCCGCTGTTAGTATGAATTACTCAAATAAATTACCATAAATCCAACAGCTTGTCAAATGAAGCGCCCGAACCATCAGTACAGCGATGCGATTGTTCAAGCCGGTACAATTATGATTATTCGGCGTTATAATGTTTTTAGGAAAAGCACGAATACTATCTATACATATATAGAAATATGTGATATAATAAATATCTAAATAATAAACAGGAAGGTAATAGTAATGATTTGTATTACACGGGATGATGATATCGCTATTCTGCAGTTATCCACTCATTCTCAAAACTGCCTCCGTCATTGCGATTTGAACACTGTTGGCCATCTTCTCGATTACCCGTTAAACGATTTGACTCAAATTCGAAATATGAATATAAAATGTCTCCATGAAATTCGACAGTGTATAGCTTCTATACATGATGGCTCTGGTTCATTTCGCCTTGTCGATCAGTTTGTAGACCCAATAAAAGATGCGTCAATGACTGCGAAATACGCGGTTACCTTAACAAACGATTCCGGTACAGTTGTTTTCGATCCTCACATTTCTGAACTTCCTCTCTCCGTCCGATCTAAAAACTGTTTGATCAAAAGTGGATATACCAATGTCTCACAATTGATCGTCATTACTCAAGATGATTTGTTGCATATACAGAATATGGGACAGAAATCCGTAGCGGAGGTAATCTCTTTTCTGAAAGAAAATACTCTTTTGTGTTCTATTGAGAATGACGAGAAGTTAGATTCAAGCAATACAATTGCAAATGAGTTAGCTGATTTCTATGGAAATAGTGCAGATTTTTGGCAATGGAAAATGGTGTCTCTACACAACGTACATCCAAGCGCCTTGGGCGAAACCTTTATTTATCTTTTATATGAGTCTGTCGATCTCCGAGACACTGCCAAGAAAAGTATCCTCAAGTTCATTGAAAAGAATAACGGTATTATTCTTAAGGCTGCCTTATCTACCCTGATGCCCAAGCACATGTCCAACACCACCGTTTTGGAAGAACTATTGTTGGAATTAGAAAATTCTGGCGCAATTGAAAGCGATGAAGAAAGAATACGGAGTATTTACCCATCCATCACTGACTTCGCCTCAGAAATACAAGACGAACGTCAACGCGAGATCATTCAAAAGCGGCTTAACGGTTCAACTTTGGAAGACGTTGGTCGTGAATATGGATTAACGCGTGAGCGAATTCGACAAGTAACTTTAATAGCACTTCAAAAACGTCCGCGTCTTAGGGAAGACCAATATCAATATATATATGACACCTATGATTTCTCAGAAACTGATTTTTGCCTTGCATTTGAGGAACCTCATGAAACTTACCGCTATTTAAAAATGATATCTAATAACGCACATAAAAGTCGCCTTCCTTTAGAAGACATTCTCACAGACAACACGATTTCTCCCGATATTCGGAAAAAAGCGGAACGGGCAGTATATAAAAATTACATTACCGCTGAGGGCGTTCGTATTCTGAAGCGTCGATCAGAGTTAGTAAAGTATTGCGTAAAATCCAGATGCACAGCAAAAACAAAATACTCCGATTTTTTGCTGCTCTACCATGAGATGCTGAACGAGTTTGGACTATCCGAGGACACACCCCTTTCTTTAGATTCTCGAACGTATGAAAATGTTTTGAATAGATGTGATTATGTTCTTTGGAATCAATGGCGAAGTTTCCGTTATTATGATATTCCTACACGAGATTATGCAGAACTGCTGGATACTTTGGATCTTAAACAGTATGAAAACACAGAACTGTCTACTTTAAAATTTGTGCATGACTATCCGAATCTTATGGCACAATATGACATTCACGACGAATACGAGCTTCATAATTTATTAAAGAAAATCTGGCCTGCCGACGATACATCTGTCACATTTAACAAAATGCCAACACTTTCTGTCGGAAGATCAGATCATTCCGATCAGGTTCTGTCACTACTAATCCAGTACGCACCAATTTCCGCAGAAGATCTTGCTCAAAAATATGAGGAATCTTATGGAATCAAAGCTACGACAGTCCTAGCGAACTATTTGCGAGATTTTGATGACTACTACTATAACGGAATTTATCGAATTGATCACCAGAATCTATCACCACAGCAATTTAAACACATGAAGAGTGTGTTGAATAAACCATTCAATTTGATTGCTGATGTAAAAAGACTGTACAAGTTGATTTTTCCTAACGAAAGTTCCGGCAACATCAATCCCTACACCCTAAAGACACTTGGCTTTCGCGTTCTCTCCGGGTATATCGTAAAGAACACCTATACTAATGCCGGTGAGTTTTTTCGTTCATTGCTTCTTTCAGATGACATAATAGATGCTCGTCATTTTGATTATGGAATAACCTCCACAGTTGGCTATAGCAACGAACTATACGATCTGCGCAACAAATATCAGATAATTGAATTTTCCCCAAAACAATATATCAACATCCGAAAGTTAAATCAAATCGGAATTACCATTTCCGATTTCAAAGCTTATCAACATGCTGTTGCAGAATTTTGTCGTTCAGGTGATTTTTTCACCATTTACTCTCTTCGTCAGGATGGATTTGTTCACCCTTTGGATGAACTTGGGTTCGATGAATGGTTTTATTCCTCCATTCTGCTGGAAGACCGAATAGACTTCACCTTTCAACGAATTGGCGGAGCACGCCTTTTTCGATATGGTGCACCAAAAGTTACTTTGGGAGATCTTCTTGCATATCTTGTTGAACAGTCCAAAAAGATTGATATTTATGATCTGGTTGAAATGCTTGTAAGCCGTTATGGAATTCGTCTATCCAAGGACAAGATACTTGAAATCATTTCTTCCACAGATTTATATTATGACAAGATTATGGAAGCTGTTTATATTGATTACGATACATATTTCGAGGAGATATGACTATGAATTTATTAAAAGAAGGCATTGCCCAACACACTGTTGAGAAAACGACCCTTACCCGCAAGCTTACGTTAGACGGACTGACAAAGGCCTATCCCGTTTATAGGGTGCGTTTAGACCAATTGTTTTATAACGAGCAAAACGATCGAATTGCCACATGGATCAGCCAATACAAAGCACAGCACGATGGACATGCACCTGACGCTTCCAACCGAGAGAATTACAACACCATCATCGAACAGTTTATCGTAGATAGCAACCCTGACGCCATTCATAAAACACAGACTAATATCGAAATGGTTGATCAACGTGAACCAGGTGTTGTTTTGTCTGACGGCCGAATCATTGATGGAAACCGTCGCTTTACTTGCCTGCGGAGATTGGCAAGTAAAAATGACCGCTTTGGATTTTTTGAAACAGTCATTTTGGACAGAAACATCGAAAACAGCGCCAAGCAGATCAAACTGCTTGAGCTATCCATCCAGCATGGTGAAGAAAGCAAAGTCGGTTACAACCCCATTGACCGTTTAGTTGGTATTTACAATGACATCACCGCAACCGGTTTGCTTTCAGTAGAGGAGTATGCCAGAAGCACCAGTGAAACTGAAGGCGAAGTTCGCAAGCGGATAGAAATTGCAAACCTGATGGTCGAATTTCTGGAATTTATTAATGCCCCAAAACAATTCTATATTGCTCGGGACTTACAGCTATATTACCCCCTTGAGGAACTATTAAAACTGACCAAAAAGTGCTCCTCCGAAAATGAGGTTAAAAATCTAAAAAGTGCAGTCTTTACCAACATTTTAATGCAAACCAACGGGGACATGACTCGTTCTGTCCGTAACATAAAGTCCATCATCGGCACCGAATATCAGGAAGATTTTCTCCGGGAACAGCAGAAAATCGCTGCTCAGATCATTGAAAAACTAACTCTTCAAGAAAAACTCACCCCGGAAAAATTAAAAGACGCTGTTCGTTCCAATGCAGAAGCGGCACAAGCATTGGAGTGTTCCATGGACAAAGCACTCATTAAAGCAAGAAAAGCAGAAACAAAAAGTCGCCCCATAATGTTAACAGAAAAAGCTTCCACCTTCTTAGAAAACATCGACATTAACATTCTCGCCAAACTTAATGGCGTTGAACTAAAGAAATTAGGCCAGCAGTTGGATCGACTGGAGGATACCATCTCCATCATCAGAGAATATCTGTAAAAACAGTGACTATATTTATCTTGCGTCGCAGTAACCCTCACTTTTTGTTGAAATCCGAATCTTCACAAATAATCCAACCTATCAAAAGTGAACCGTCAAAACGATTCCGAACAGATTGATGAAACGTTTTTGCATATGTGAAATAAAGTCCACCCGTCGCCGCAGCGATTTCACGCGCCGCCAGGCGCATTTCACATTGCGAAGCAATATTTCACCCACCCGTAGGGTGGATTTCGTTGAAAAAAGCACTTCCGAAGAAGTGCTTTTTTCATGGTGGAGACAACGGGGCTCGAACCTGTGACCTCCTGCGTGTGAAGCAGGCGCTCTGACCAGCTGAGCTATGCCTCCGAGTAACAAATAATAGTTTACCACATTTTTTGAATTTGTAAAGACCTAAATTTAAAAATTATCCGTGTTTTTATATATTCGGACAAAAAAGAGCCGCCGCGGCGGTCGGGCTGCGGCGGGTACGGCTCGTCAATCGACAAAATCCTTGAGCTTTTTGCTCCTGCTGGGGTGGCGGAGCTTTCTGAGTGCTTTCGCTTCTATCTGACGGATCCTCTCACGGGTGACGTTGAATATTGCGCCGACCTCTTCGAGGGTGTGCGGGTGGCCGCCCTCAAGGCCGAAGCGCAGACGGAGCACCTGAGCCTCTCTCGGGGTCAGGGTCTTGAGCACGTCGTTGAGCTGCTCTTTAAGAAGCATCATCGATGCGGCGTCCGCCGGTGCGGGGGCATCGTCGTCGGGGATGAAGTCGCCGAGGTGGCTGTCCTCCTCCTCGCCGATGGGCGTTTCAAGCGAAACGGGCTCCTGAGCGACGCGCAGGATCTCTCTGACCTTCTCAACGGGCATATCAAGCCTCTGGGCTATCTCCTCGGCGGTGGGATCTCTGCCGTTCTCATGGAGCAGCTGGCTGTTGGTCTTTTTGACTTTATTGATGGTCTCAACCATATGCACGGGAATACGGATCGTCCTCGCCTGGTCGGCAATGGCTCTGGTTATCGCCTGTCTTATCCACCACGTGGCGTAGGTCGAGAATTTGAAGCCCTTGGTGTAATCGAATTTATCGACCGCCTTGATGAGGCCGAGGTTGCCCTCCTGAATGAGGTCAAGGAAGTGCATTCCCCTGCCCACATACCTCTTGGCGATGCTGACGACAAGGCGCAGATTCGCCTCCGCAAGGCGCTGCTTCGCTTTTTTATCGTCATCGGCTATTCTGATGGCAAGCTCGATCTCCTCCTCGGGGGTGAGCAGCGGCACCCTGCCTATCTCCTTGAGATAGACCTTAACGGGGTCGTCCACATTCGCTCCCTTATCGTCGCCCGCACCGATATCGAGCGACTTCGGGATATCCACGTCAAAATTCTCGATAGCGTCGCTTGAGATATCGTCCACAACTTCAATGTTATTTGCCTCGAGTGTTTCATAGAGCTTATCAAGCTCCTCAACGTCGAGATTCATCTCGATCATGGCGGCGTCGATATCCTGAGTGGTCAGCTTACCTGTGGCTTTACCTTTCTCCACAAGCGCCTTGAACGGCGTTTTCTTCTCTGTTCCTTCCATTAAAACTCACATCCTATGTATAATTATTTTTTATTAAACAGCTTCAAATATTCCTCCGCGCTGAGGGAGGAAACATCGGTAGGCTTGCTCTCAGCCTCATTTTGCAGCACGGATATGCAATCCTCGCACTCTCTGAGCGTATTATTCAGCTCCGCAGAGCTCATATATATCCTCGTAACGCTGCCCATCTCCTCCGGAGTAAATTCCCTTGCGAAAAGGCTTAGCTCGGGGATAAAGCCCTTGTCGAGCTTGTCCGCAAGGCAGCGCATTATCCGCTTGTTGAAGTCGGTCACGAAATCATCGGCGGAGAATTTATCTTTGAGCTTCGGATAAAAATCGGGGTTGCGCATAAGCGAAGCTATCAGCGTTTCCTCCGCTTTGGCGGCCCGTATATTGGCGGCTCGCTGCGGATTATTTTTATCGGCGAAGCTACGCTCTATCAGCGCCTCGCTCTCCTTGAGCCTTTTTGACTCATCGCTGCGCCGCTGCCTTGTCTTGACAGAGCGGATCTGAGCATTGATGCTTTCCGCCGACACGCCAAGCTCATTTGACAGCCTGGTGGCGTAGATATCGCACTCGATAGCGCTGCACTCGGCGAGTATTTGGGCTGCGGCGGTCAAAAATCGCAATTTGCCGTCGTCGGTATTGAGATTGTATTTGTTCCGCTCCTGAAGCAGGCGGTATTCCGTCTTGTTGGCGGCCATACCGAGCAGCTCGGCGAAGCGCTCCTTGCCGTGGGTGCGGATTATCTCGTCGGCGTCCTTGCCGCCGCTCATGGTGACGACGCGGAGCTTCAGCCCCGTCTTGCCGAGCACATTAAGCGCGCGCTGCGTAGCCTCCCTGCCCGCGCCGTCGTTGTCGTAGCAGATGATTATCTCCTCTGCGTAGCGGGAGAGCAGATTCGCCTGCTCGCTTGTGAAAGCCGTGCCGAGGCAGGCTATTGCATTGGTAAAGCCCGCCTGATGCAGGGCTATGACATCCATATATCCCTCGACGAGCAGCAGCTTGTTTTCGTTGGCATTCTTGGCGAAATTCAAGGCGAAAACGCCGTTGCTTTTTTTATATACCGGAGTGTCGGAGGTGTTGATATACTTGGGCTTCGAGTCATCCATGACTCTGCCGCCGAAGGCTATCACGTTGCCCCTAAGGTCGATTATCGGGAACATCACTCGGTTGCGGAAATTATCGTAATAATTCGCCTTGCCGTTCTTATCCGAGCGCCTGACGAGGTTAGCGAGCACCATTTCCTCATAGGTGAAGCCCTTGGAGCGAAGGTGCTCCGTCAGGGCGTGCCAGCTGTCGGGCGCATAGCCGAGGCCGAAGTGCCTGATCGTGGCGGTAGTGAGCGCACGGCGCAGAAAATAGTCGAGCGCAGGGCGGTTTTTCTCATTCATAAGGCAGGCGTTGAAAAATCTCGCTGCCTCTCGGTTCGCCGCAAGCAGACGCATTCGCCGCTTGGCAAGCGTATCGTCGTAGCCGTCCTCGGGCATGGACATCCCCGCCATCTGAGCGACGGTCTTGACCGCCTCAACATAGTCGAGGTTGTCTATCCTGCGGATGAAGCTGATGACGTCGCCGCCCGCGCCGCAGCCGAAGCAATAGAATGAATTTGTATCGGGATACACCGTGAACGACGGTGTCTTTTCGTTATGGAACGGACACAGACCCACAAGGGTCTTGCCCCGCCGCCGCAGAGTTATGTGGGAGGATATCACTTCCTCGATATCGACCCGCTCTTGCAGCTCCTGGATAAATCGCTCGCTGATAGCCATAAGCCCACCTCGCTTCCCTAACGGCTCAGCGTTTTATTTCACTTTCGTTTGTTTTTGATTATCAACATCACCATTATCATGACCGCCGCAAGACCCGCACAAAGGGGCAGGAGCTTCGCCGCATATCCGTCGGAGGCATTCTTTGCCTCTGCGGAGGTAACGGGTGCCGTGCTCGCATGGGTAGTGGACACCGCAGCGGTCGACGGCACGGAGATGAATTCCGTCGTCGTCTCTGATAAAGCCGTAGTAGCGGTGGTCGCCACCGCGGAGGTCGATAACGCCGTTGTCTTGGTCGCGGTCGCCTTGACCGTCGCTTTGACGGTGGTTTGCTTCACGGTCGTCGGTTTTGCCGTTGTCGCCTTTGCCGTAGTCGGCGCGGCGGTGGTCGTCGGCTTCTCGGTCACTGTCTGAGAAACGCCTCTCGGCACGGGGTCGGCATTGCCGCCGAGACCGACGGGAGTATATAAATAGTATGAATCCGATGGGTATTTCAGCCGCCTGCCGACGCCCGCCTTGCCCTCCCAGACCACATTCTGCTCAAACAGAGTGAGCTTGCCGTCGGAGTAATCCTTGACTATTGCCCAGTGGTCGCTTGAGGAGCCTCGCATGGCCGCCGTGCAATAGACCACGTCGCCTTTCTTAGGCTTGGAGGTCGGCTCAAAAGCATAGCCCTCGGTGAGCATGACAAGCCCTGTATTCGCATAGGCGAGCACCTCAAGTCCGAATGCTTCACGGTAAAATCGCATTATCAACTCGTTGCACTGGTAATAGCTGTCATTTTCGTTATACAGGGCGTCAACGCCGCAAAAGGTATCCGCAACGAAGCCCTTTCCTTTTATTTCTTTATATGTACCGCCGCTGACATCGTCATACCAATTTGCAAACGAGCTGATGGATATTGCCGCCGCAAGAAGCAGCGCCGCGGCAACGACGGAGATATATTTAATTCTCTTTTTCATATCAGAATGCGTCTCCGAGCTTACTCCACGCCTTAGGCACAAACAATTCGGTAAAAACCTTAACGGCGTATCTGTCGGTCATTCCGGCAATGAAGTCGCACGCCGCGGTCGGCACTCCGTCACGCTTCGCAATGGCTACGAACTGCTCGGGCATCTGCTCGGGATTCTCTGAGTAATAGAAGTAAAGGCGCTGTATCATCTCTATTGCCTTCTTTTCCTCTCCCTTGCAGGCGGGGTTGGTGTAGACCTTGGCAAACATAAATTCATGCAGCTCGTCAAAGACCTCGGCAACGCCCTTCTCAAGGACGATATCGTCTCCGCTGTGCTCGATGCAGCTGATAACAAGGGTGTTTATCCTTGCGCTCTTTGAATGCCCCAGCTCGTTGCGAATGGCAAGCGGGATATCCTCCTCGCACATTATGCCGGCGATTGTAGCGTCGTCAATATCGTGATTTATGTAGGCGATCCTGTCGGCAAGGCGGACGACACGTCCCTCAAGGGTCGCCGCCTGCTCGCCGCTTGTGTGGCGCTCGATGCCGTTGCGGACCTCAAAGGTGAGATTCAGCCCCCTGCCCTCTTTTTCGATCTTATCCACCACACGCAGGCTCTGTTGATAATGCCTGAAACCGTTGGGGCAGACAGCATTCAGCGCACGCTCGCCCGCATGGCCGAACGGGGTATGACCGAGATCATGGCCGAGCGCGATAGCCTCGGTCAGGTCGCCGTTGAGCAGCAGAGCGCCCGAAATAGTCCTTGCGATCTGAGCCACTTCAAGAGTATGAGTCAGTCTTGTGCGGTAGTAATCGCCCTCGGGTGAAAGGAAAACCTGAGTTTTATGTTTCAGCCGTCTGAAAGAGCTGCAATGGATGATCCTATCCCTGTCGCGCTGGAAAACGGTGCGGATAGGGCACTCCTCCTCGGGGCGAAGCCGACCCTTGCTCTCGGCGGCAAACGCCGCCCTCGGCGAGAGGATCTCTTTCTCCCTCTTACAGGCGTTTTCTCTGATGGTATCCATTTAATCACCCCTTCAATTAATAAATACAAGCCGATTCGGTCGAATCCTTTACGGAAATTATGAACAAACTGTAAATAATACACCGCCGTGCCCGTTTTCGGCACAGCGGCGGTGAAAAAAGCGTTCTTTGGTTTTGTTGATTTTTAGCTGTCTCGTGCGGAAGACGGAATTGTATAATTACTACCTCAGACCTACGGACAGCCCCCTCAGGAGGGAGCCCGAAAGGCAAGCAACAGTTTAATACTGCGACAGTGGGCAACTTTAGGCGGGCGAACACAGTTCGCCCCTACCGTGATAATTCTACAATGCAATTATTTCATGGGACGTCGAGGACGTCGTCCCCTACAATGTTTCCGAAAATTCGTAGTTGACCTCGCCTCCCTTGTGTAAAGGGAGGTGGCGCAACGAAGTTGCGACGGAGGGATTGCAAAAGAGAATCAATAAAAGCGGATGAAGTTTGATCAGCCGATTCCCAAAAAGAATAGGAAAAAAGCAACAGTTTGCTGAGCCAATCCCTCAGTCAGCCTTGCGGCTGACAGCTCCCTTTACACAAGGGAGCCTTTAAAGTGCGTGACTTCCGGCTCGCAGATAAGGGAACTCTGCTTTGTTTCCCGCAAAGCACTAAAGCGACAGCTGCATATACACCAAGGAGCTTTTGAAATTCGTCGATCACAGCCTTTCCGCTTCGGCGAGCCATGCGGCTGCGGAGGCGTCGCCGGGCATACGCCAGTCGCCGCGAGGCGAAAGGGCGATACTGCCGACCTTGACTCCGTCGGGCACGCAGTTACGCTTGAACTGCTGGCTGAAGAAGCGGCGGCAGAATGTGACGAGCCATTTCTTGATCGTTTCGCCGTCGAAATCGTCCTTAAACGCCTTGCAGGCGAGGAAATATATCTTGGCCGGCGAGAAGCCGTAGCGGAGCATATAATAAAGGAAAAAGTCATGCAACGCATAGGGGCCGACTATGCTCTCGGTCTGCTGCGCTATCTTGCCGCTCGCGTCGGGCGGCAGCAGCTCGGGGCTTATCGGGGTGTCGGCGATATCCCTGAGCGCATCGGAGCTGCTCTCAAAGGTGCCGCCCTTGATAAGGCTCTCTATCATCCAGCGTATCAGCGTCTTGGGGATAGTGGCGTTCACGCCGTACATGCTCATGTGGTCGCCGTTGTAGGTGCACCAGCCGAGGGCGGATTCGCTCAGGTCGCCCGTGCCGATGACTATGCCGCCGACCTTGCCCGCAAGATCCATGAGCACCTGTGTGCGCTCACGAGCCTGAGAATTCTCATAGGTCAGGTCAAACTGCTCGGGGTCGTGGCCTATATCGGCGAAATGCTGCATACAGGCAGCTTTTATATTTATCTCCTCAACGGTGACGCCGAGAGATTCCATAAGCGAAAGGGCGTTGTTATAGGTTCTGTCCGTCGTGCCGAAGCAGGGCATAGTGACGCCTACCACGTCGGAAGCGGGTCTGCCCAGCTCCTTGACCGCCTGCACGCTCACGAGCAGCGCAAGGGTCGAGTCAAGCCCGCCCGAAATACCGATAACGGGGCGGCAATTCGTCTTGATAAGGCGTTTTTTGAGACCTGCGACCTGCATTTCAAATATGGCAAGGCATCTCTCGGTGCGGTGCTTCTCGGTGTCGGGCACAAAGGGCAGCTTGCCTATCTTATAGTATGAGCCGTCAGAAGCGGACTCCGCCTTGGGGACTCTAACGGTCTGTATAGCGGGGTCGCCGTAGCGCTTCCTACAATCGGTGAAGCTGCTCTTTTTGGCTCTGTCGCTGCGGATGCGCTCAATGTCGACATCGGTTATCAATATATAATCGCTCGTCAAGGGCTTCTCCTGCTCGCAGAGGAGCTTGCCGTTCTCGGCGATAAGCGAATGGCCCGAGAAAACAAGGTCTGTGGTCGATTCAAGGCTGCCCGCCGAGCAATATGCATAGGCGCAGATGCTGCCCGCAGACTGCTGAGTAACTATCTGACGGCGGTATTCACGCTTGGCAATGACCTCGTTGCTGGCGGAGAGATTGGCTATGACCTCCGCACCCGCAAGGCAGAGCAGAGTGCTCGGGGGCAGGGGCGCCCAGAGATCCTCGCAGATCTCGAAGCCAACCTTAACGCCGCCGAGGTCAAACACGGAGCTGCCGACCGGTACGGTGTAGCTCTCGCCGCCTATGCCGAGCTCGGCCGAAGTTATCGACTCGGGAGCGCCGTCCGCAGAGTCAAACCATCTCTTCTCATAGAATTCGCCGTAATTCGGGATAAAGGTCTTGGGCACAACGCCCACGACCCTGCCGCCGAAGAAAATGACGGCGCAGTTATAAAGCGACCCGCTCATCACGACGGGGGCGCCGACCGCAAAGGCAACGCCGCATTTGGCGCTCTCCGCGGCAAGCGTGTCAAGCGCCGACTTGACCCTATCCCCGAGGGTTCGCTGAGCGAAGAGATCGGCGCAGGTGTAGCCGGTCAGCCCCAGCTCGGGGAAAACAAGCAGATCGACATTCTTATCGGCGGCGCTGCGGATATAATCCACGGTGCGCTGCGTATTCAGCTCCACATCCGCCACCTCAACGTCGGGGACGGCGCAGGCTACTCTGAAATAATCAAACATATCGTGACCTCTTTCGGTTCTTTGATATTTTACGGCTGGACGGGCACGGGGTGAGCCTCGCTCACATGCTCAATGGTGATGAAATTATTCCTTGCCGCGTAAGCCCACTTCATACCGAATATCTTGCAAGCTGCGTCAAGGGGCACATAGAGCTGACCCTCGTTGCCTCGAAATACTTTATTGCCCATCTCGACCTCGCTGTTCGGCGTTTCGGCTTTGCTGCTGCCCTCGTTAAAGGCGGCGCTCCTGCCGTAGACCGAAAGCTCCACTCTGCCGGGCTTCCTTGCGACCTCGCCGCCGATGAAGCCGATGAGGGTAGCAAAGGCGGCATACCACACGCCGTCGATGCACACGGGAGGGAGCGAAGCGGCGCAGAGTCCGAGGTCAACGCCCTTGAACATGGTCCTCGTCCTGCCGGGGCCGAATACGGGAGCGACCCTGTAGGGTCTTATCTCGTCCTTGGCCTTATCAATGCAGCATTCGTCGACCACTCTGCCGTCGTCAAGCTCGGAGATAAACGTGGCTTTATCGCCGTCGATCTCGATAAGTGCATACATGCAGTTGAATTCCTCCTGCGGATAATATGAGCAATGCCATATCTTATCGCAGGTCTTGGTGCCGGGAGGATTCATGTGACCGTTGCCCAGCTCATAATGGACAGTGCCCTGTGACGGGCGGTCAAAAAGCTCCTCATTGCGTATCGGATAGCTTCTCGAGAAATTATGCTCGTGACCCGAGAAAAGCACATCGAGCTTCTCCATGCCCTCGCGCATCATCGGGTAAGCGTCGTCATTCGCAAGATTTGAGCCGCTGTAATATATCGGGAAATGGTATGCTCCGAATTTCCACGTCTTATCGGAGGCGTCGAGGTCCTTTATCAGCCAATCGTTGACAAGTTCGGGCTCGTTGACGCCCATGATCGCAAAATGGACGTTGCCGTAGTCAAAGGAATAGTTCTCGGGGCGCCAGCCCTCGGGGCCGTTGAGCGGATAGGAATAGGCAAGCTCGGCGTTGAAGAATTCCGCAGGCTCGGCATAGTATCTGCCCTGCTCGGTGGGGAAATACTGCTTGAAGCCCCTGTTATCGTGGTTGCCGCAGCACATCATATAGGGCAGGTGCTCCATAACGCCCTCCATGCCTTCGTACATGGCGTTCCACTGTATCTCATGCTGGCCGCAGTTGGTGTTATCGCCCGCGGTGAGGATGAATTTAACGTCGGGGTGCTTCTTGAGCACGTTCTTGAGGAATTTATTGAAGGCGGAATAATCGGGGTTATAATGGTCGTTATCCTTCTGATGATCCGAGATGGCGATGAATTTGAACTTGGTCAAATTCTCCTCCTCGGTGTCGAAATAATACTCCTCGCTGCGCTCCTCGGCGCTGCCGCAGGTGTAATAATAACGGGTGCCGGGCTTTAGACCCTCGAGCTTCGCCCAAAAAAGTCTGCTGACGCTGACGTCGCTCTTGAATTCATTTGTTATCGCCTGAACTCTCTTTTTTTCTCCGCCTTTTTCGCTGAACTCGACATAGCCCTCGGTCACCTCGGCGCTCGCACGCCATGTGATCGTCATCGAGGTCTTGGCGTCGCCCGAGATGCTGACCATGATATGGTCGGGCTTCTTTGTGGCAAGTCTGTAATTCGGCTGTCTTTCCATATATTTTACCTCACATTATCTTAAATAATCTCGCGCCGTGGGCGTTAACTTTTGCCTTTAATTCGCCGCCGTCAAGCGGATACTCTTCGTGCGCCCAAAGGTCGCGAGCCTTGTATTCTCTGCCGCCGACGGCGATATCGGTGATATCAAACGATATCTCCCGCTCGGCTTCGTCAGTATTGAAAAGGGCTATGTATTTGCATTCTTCGCCCTTTGCGGCCCAAATAATCTCTCCTCTGCCCTGCGTCTCGTCACGGCGGAGCTGCCGCGCGGAATGCGAATTTTTGAGCATATCTATAAGCTCCGAATTCGTCAGCAGCGAGAGGGTGAATTCGTCATTTCGGCGCATCTCCGCGCCTATCATAAGCGGCGAGCGGAAGATGCTCCAAAGGGTCATCATCGTTATCTGCTCGTCGTGAGTGAATCTTGTGTATCGCTCGGTGTTGCCTCTGCCGCCCGCCACGGCGAGCCTGCCGATGGGCAGCATATCGCAGTCGGGGTATGCGCCTGTCTGCACATAGTCCTGCCACGCAAGGCAGCGGTCAAACATATCGTGAAGCCTGTCCCAATTATCCCAGAAATCGCCCGTCATGCGCCACATATTGGCGTTCGCGGCAAGGTGCTCATGCTCGCTGACGGGGGCGGGTCCCGGCGAAAGGCTCAGCACCATATCCCTGCCGCAGCGGTCGATGGCCTTGCGGAGCATCTCTATCTCGCCCCGCGCGGAATACGGGTCATTGGGCTTAAATTCGGTGTTGGCGATATCGTCGCACTTGATGAAATCGACGCCCCACGAGGCATAAAGCTCTATGAGCGAATCGTAATACTCCTGCGCTCCCCTCTTGTGCGGGTCAACGCCGTACATATCGGTGTTCCACGGGCAGACGGAGAACTGCTGCGCTATATCACTTGCGGTCAGCCCCTCGCATTTTATCGCCGTGCCCGCATGGACGGCCTGCCTCGGGATGCCACGCATTATATGAATGCCGAATTTCAGCCCGAGGGCGTGAATTTTATCGGCTATCGGTTTGAAGCCCTTGCCGCCCGCCGAGGACGGGAAGCGCTCGACCGAGGGTATCAGGCGGGAATATTCATCCATGCACAGCGGCGCAAAATTGTGATAATCGAAGCCGTCAGCCGTCGGCTCCGACCACTGGATATCGCAGACGACGTATTCCCAGCCGTATTCTTTAAGATATTTTGCCATGTATTCGGCGTTGCCGAGCAGCTGCTCCTCATTGACCGAAGCTCCGTAGCAATCCCAACTGTTCCACCCCATGGGCGGGGTCGGGGCAAGTTTCTTATGCATGGCGTTCTTCCTTTCGGTAAACTCTGACGCAAAACTCCGCCTGCGTCACAAGGTGGTCGACCCCGTCGAGCTTCTGCTGATCGGCTCTGCCGGTTTTGTAATAATACGGGGTCATTTTAAACAGCGCAAGCACGGCGGCATTATCGGCAAGCTCCAATTCGGCGGATATCCTGCGCTCATCGACAAGCTCAAAGCCGTCAAGCTGCGGCTCCGACATTTCGTTCCTGTAGGGCTTGTCATAGACAAGCTGCTTTAGCGAAAAAAGGTGATCCTCGGCGGGGATAACTCTGATCAGCACTCCGCCGTCTTTCAGAACCCTGCGGAATTCATCATCCGCCTCGGGTGAAAAAATATTGAGCACGCAGTCGCATTCGCCGCTCGCAACGGGCAGCGAAAACACACCCGCAACGGCGGTCTCCGCGCCGCATTTGCGCTTTGAGAAATACTCGAGGGCGTCCTTTGAGATATCGACCCCGAGCACCTGAGCCGACGGCAGCGCCGCTTTGACGCCCGCCGTGTAATAGCCCTCGCCGCAGCCCGCGTCAAGGATAACGGCGTCGGGCGGCAGCAATTCCCTGCATACGGCGCAGACCTCGTCACGCAGGAAGGAATAATACCCCGCATTGAGGAAATCACGCCTCGACCTGACCATTACGCGGTCGTCGCCGTGGCGTTTAGCACCCGAGCTTTGTGAGAGCAGCAGATTGACGTAGCCGAATTTTGACTTGTCGAAGCAGTGGTTGCCCTCGCAGCGCAGGAGCGTGCCGCAGTCCGCAAGCCTGCCGCCGCACACGGGGCATATGAATCCCGACATATTAGGCATATTAAATCTCCGAAAGGCTGCATCAACACTCCGTCGGAGACAATGATGCAGCCTTGAATGCAATTATTCCTCGGCCTTTTTAAAGCCGTATTTGATAAGTATGTTATTGATCCTGTCCTTGGGATCGAGCAGCTTGCTGACCGATTCGTCGTGGTTGAGCGTGTCGATTATATAAGCGCAATACTTGGACATATCAACGCTCACATACCACTCTCTCGCCAGCAGCTCGGGGGTAGAATAAATAAGATTTGTGGTGAAAACCTTGCTGATGAGGCCGTCGGCATAAGCCTTGTCAAAGGTCTTGAGACCGTTGCAGAATAGGCCGAAGGAGGCGCAGATGAAGATCCTGTTTGCCTTGAGCTCCTTGAGCCTTGTGGCGACCTCTATCATGGAGTCGCCCGAGGATATCATATCGTCGATGATGATAACATCCTTGCCCTCGACATTGTCGCCGAGGAATTCATGCGCCACTATAGGATTCCTGCCGTCGATGATGGTGGAGTAGTCGCGGCGCTTATAGAACATACCGAGGTCAACGCCGAGCACGGAGGAGAAGTAAATACATCTGCCCATGCCGCCCTCGTCGGGTGAAATGACCATCATGTGGTCACGGTCAATGTTGAGGTCGGTGATATTTTTGCACATCGCCTTTATCATCTGATAAACGGGCTGCACATTCTCAAAGCCGCTCTGAGGAACCGCATTCTGGACTCTGGGATCGTGCGCGTCAAAGGTGATGAAATTATCCGCACCGTAATTGAGGCAAAGCTCACGGAGCATATCGGCGCAGTCGAGGGATTCTCTGCTCAGGCGTCTGTGCTGCCTGCCCTCATAGAGCATGGGCATGATGACGGTTATCTTCCTTGCCTTGCCCGCCACAGCGCTGATAGCCCTCTTGAGGTTGGCGTAGTGGTCGTCGGGGCTCATCGGGTGATCCTCGCCGTACATCTTATACACGACACCGTAATTGAACGGATCACAGAGGATGAAGAGGTCAAAGCCTCTTATAGTCTCCTTGATAACGCATTTACCCTCGCCCGTACCGAATCTCGGGAAGGAGGCGTTGATGATGTAGGAATCTCTCTGATATCCGTCAAACTGGATAGACTCCTTATGCTCGTTTTTCCATTCTCTTCTCCACTTGACAAGATAGTAGTCTATCTTGCTTGCAAGCATCTCGCAGCCGGGCAGAGGAATTATGCCGAGCTTGCCGACGGGAATGGATTTAAAATCTTCGTATTCAGCCATTGCGGTTCCCTCCAAATCTTATTATAAAACTATTCTACAATATTTTGGAGAATTTGAAAAGGGAATATCGAAAAAAGGCGGTGAAAATTTGTATAAAATAAAACATTATATTTTGGTTATTTTGCCGAGATTGATGTAACCGTTACAGCACATAGCTGCGGTCGATATTGATAACGCAGAAGCATTTGCCGTTCCTCTGCCTGACACGTTTCTCGACCTCCGCCCTGAACTGCTCCTCGCTGAGCTTTGATTTATAGGGCAAAACGACGTCAAATATAAGATTGGTGTGGGTCGGGCCGTCCACCACTCTGAAATCGTGGATAGTCGCGTCCGATTCTATCTCTTTAACCGTCTCGGTCACGAGCGCCCTGAATCTGTCGGTCTCCTCATCATCGACCATGATAGGATCCATGTGAATGGAAAGCTCGATGCCGAGCTTCTCCCGCACCTCGCGCTCGATAAGGTCTATCATATCGTGAGCGGTCAGCAGGTCTGCGTCGGCGGGCACCTCGGCGTGAAGCGAACCTATCACCCTTGAATGGCCGTAGCTGTTGAGCACAATATCGTGAATGCCAATTATCCCGTCGTGTGAGAGCACGAGCTTTTGCAGCTTGTCGACGGTCTCTTTGCCAGGGGGCTCGCCGAGCAGCGGCCCCATCGTGTCACGGATTATGCCGATGCCCGTGAAAATAACGAAGCAGGCAACGATGATACCCATAACCGCGTCAACGGGCAGCGATGTGAAGCCCGAGGCAATAAGGGCGATGAGCGAGCACGAGGTGGCGGCGATATCACCTATGCTGTCTGCGAATACGGCGTTGACAGCGACGGAATCTATCCGCCTGCCTATCGAGCGGTTAAAGAGCGCAAGCCAAAGCTTCGCGGCGATGGATACCGCAAGGGTTACCGCCGCGGGCACGCTGAACACGGTCGGCTCGGGATTTGTGAACTTGTCAACGGAGCCTTTGATAAGCTCAACGCCGGTTATCAGGATAAAGAAAGCGAGTGTCAGCGCCGAGACGTATTCCACACGGCCGTGGCCAAATGGATGCTCCTTGTCGGCGGGCTTGCCCGATATCTTGAAGCCGATAAGGCTGATGATGGACGAAACCGCGTCAAAGAGATTGTTGACGCCGTCGGCGACCACAGCTATACTGTGCGCCGCGGAGCCGAATATCAGCTTGAAGAGAGACAGCAAAGCGTTCAGCGCTATGCCGACCGCCCCGCTGAGTACTCCGTAACGCATTCTGACGGCTTCGCTGCCGGTATTTTCACTGTCCCTGATAAAAAGTTTGATAAGCAGCCTTGTCACGGGATCACTCCTCGGTCAAATCTTTTGAAATGTGTACGTCGAGCTGGTCATAGGGAATTGCGATTTTACTCTCGTCGAATGCGAGCTTGACCGCTTCCTGCATATAATAAAATACGTTCCAATAATCGTCGGTATGACACCAGACGAGGCAGGAAATATTCACCGAGCTTGCCGCCTGAGCGCTCACAGCGATTATCGGCTCGGGTTCGGTCAGGATAAGCTCGTTTTTACGCACCGTTTGGGCTATAACTTCCTTTGCTTTGGCGATATCGGCGTCGTAGGATATGCCGAAAACAAGGTCTATCCTGCGCTTGCTCTCGGAATTATAGTTGATTATGTTGCTGCCGGTTATATGTGAATTCGGCACTATAACTCGTTTGTTATCAACGGTTATAAGCTCGGTATACATCATTTTGATCTCGTGCACCTTGCCGCTGACCGTGCCGAGGTCGATATAATCACCGCTCTTGAACGGGTGGTTGATGAGTATCTGAATACCGCTGGCGAATTGGCTGACGCTCGCCTGCAAGCCGAGGCCGGCGGTGATGCCGGCGGCGCCTATGGCGGCTATGAACGAATTGACGTCCACATTCATCGTCGAAAGTGCCGACAAAATGACCGCAAATTTAAGCAGCAGCACGACGATGGTCTTGATAAAAGTGTGTATCGACGGGTCTATCCCCCTCGCCCTCATGCCCTTGACCACCAGCTTGCCCACGAGGTTTGACAGCACGAAGCCGACGACCACTATTATGACCGCGCCGAGCAGTAGCGGCGCCTTTGAAACGACAAATTTCACCACATCATCCCACTCAGGGAAAATGTTTGATTCTGCAAGTTCTATATCTCCGACTTTCATATTTATCTCCTTTCACTCACGGCTCAAAATCCACTTTGCGTAATTTTGAGCATTTACAAATGATATTGTACTCTTTTAAAAACGAATTGGCAATACTGCCGCAACTAAAATTTTAAAAACAGTCTTTTTTGTCAAAAAGTCTATTGAAATTCTCAAAAAAATACTCTATAATTTAATCTAATTAAAAATATAAAGAAGGTGAAAGAAACATGGCCTCCGAGGTTATAAACGCAGTGCTCAGCGCGGAAAAAGCCGCAGCCGATTCCTATGCGGAGTCCGCCCAAAAATGCGACTTGCTCAAAGCCGAAGCCCACGAAAAGGCAAGATCCATCCAAAAAGAAATGAAGGATGAAGCCCTCGCAAAGGCAAAAGTGATCAAAGCCCACGCCGAAGCCGAAGCTGCAAAATTGCAGGAGGAAGCCTCAAAAAATGCAGCAGCCGAGGCAGCCCGTCTCAAGGCCGACGCTCTCGGCAAGAGCGACGGCGCGGTCAAAACTCTTTTATCCCGTTTCATCTGACTCAGGCAATAATCAATTAATCTTTAACGATAGGAGGTGTTTTCTTGGCAAAACTCAAAATGAAGTATCTCGAAATCGTTGCACCGCTCGAGCAAAGCAAGGAGATAGTCGATATGCTCCAGCTCCGCTCGGTCATCGAGCTTCACTCGCATGAGGAGCAGGAGGGGCTGACCTCGCTCGAATCCGGCAGGACTGCGGCTCAGCTCACAAAATACCGTGACTGCGCCCAGACCGCCCTCGACATCCTCAACCGCTACGCCCCCGCAAAGAAGGGGCTGGTCGAGTCGTTTATCCCCGAGCTTCGCGAGATGACCGTATCCGAGTATCTCGGCAAATCCGATCAGGCTGATGAGCTGCTCTCCCTCTGCTACAAGATATGCGACAGCGAGAAGGGCATTGCGGAGGCAAAAGCGGCTATCGCCCGTTACGGCGCTCTGCGCGAGGGTCTTGAGCCTTGGCTCGGCCTCGACGTGCCGATGAAATTCAGCGGCACTCAGACCACGGCGGCGTTTATAGGCACCCTGCCCGAGGACTACACGGCTCAGAGCCTTGATATCGCCCTCGCCGAAGTCCTCGACCCCGAATGCGGCTTTGAGTGCGAGGTGATATCGCATTCAAAGGACAGAAGCTGCATATTTGCTCTCTGCAATAAGAGCAGCTCCGAGGAAGTGTTCAACGCGCTGCGAGGTCTTGGCTTCGCTTACCCGACCGACCCGACCAAGCACCCGCCGAGGGTTCGTTACGAACGCTATGCCGCGGAGATCGAAAAGCTCCGCGAGCAGATAAAGCAGAGCGGCGAATATATCGCCTCACTCGGCGACAGGCGCAGCGATATCGAATTCGTCAGGGATTACTTCTCGATAAGAGCCGACAAATACGAGGCTCTGGGCAACCTCAGCGCAAGCGAAAGCGTCATCGTCATCGACGGCTACGTCGCAGAGAAGAACGTGGACAAGCTCGTTGCAAAGCTCGAGAAGAAATTCACCGTTGCGGTCTCCGTCACGGAGCCGCCGGAGGATGCGGATATCCCGGTCTTGCTTGAAAACAACAGATTCAACGCCCCGATGGAAGCGATAACCGAAATGTACGCGCTCCCGTCCAAGGACGACCCAGACCCCAGTCCGATAATGGCATTTTTCTATTATTTCTTCTTCGGATTAATGCTCTCGGACGCCGGCTACGGCCTGCTGATGGTCATTTTCACAACGATAGCCAAGAAAAAATTCAAGCTCAGCGACAAAATGCGTAAGACGATGGATCTGTATTTTTACTGCGGCATCTCGACCGTATTTTGGGGCGCAATGTTCGGCGGCTGGTTCGGCGATATAATCCCCGTTATCGCCAACAACTTCTTCGGCAAAAGCCTGACTACCGCAGACATCGCCATATGGATGGATCCCCTCTCGGGCAACAATCCCATGACGCTGCTGCTGTTCTCATTCCTCTTCGGCATATGCCACCTCTTCCTCGGCCTCACCGTCAGGCTGGTAATGCTTTGGAAAGAGGGCAAGAAGCTCGACGCGCTTTGCGACACCGTGCCCATCTATCTGCTCGTAACGGGCATAGCCCCGATATGCGCCAACATGGTGGCCGGCGGCTTCCCGCAGACGGTGCTCACAGTCGGCAAATACCTTGCCATTGCGGGCGCAGCGCTTGTAGTGCTGACCTCCGGGCGCTCGTCAAAGAAGCTGCTCGGCAAGCTCGGCGGCGGCCTTTACGGTCTTTATAATGTCGGCTCGGGCTACCTCGGCGACGTGCTTTCATACTCAAGGCTGCTCGCCCTGAGCCTTTGCACCGGCGTTATCGCCCAGGTCGTCAATATGCTCGGCACTATCCCGTCGAATCCCGTTGCAAAGGGCATTCTGCTCTTCTTTGTCTTTATCTTCGGCCACACGGTGAATATCGCTATCAACATGATAGGCACCTATGTCCACACCAACAGGCTCCAATACGTTGAGCTGTATTCAAAATTCTATGAGGGCGGCGGCAGAGCCTTCGCCCCGTTCGGCACAAATACAAAATATATTTCTCTCAAGGAGGAAAAAGTCAATGAATAATCTCGGTATAGTTTTTGCACTCGTAGGCGCTGCTTTCGCAGCCATTTTCGCAGGCATGGGTTCGGCTAAGGGCGTCGGCCTCGTCGGTCAGGCAGGCGCAGGCGTCATCACCGAGGATCCCTCAAAATTCGGTAAAGTCCTTATTCTCCAGATACTCCCCGGCACCCAGGGCCTTTACGGCTTCCTTGCAGCCATCCTTGTTCTTCTCCAGGTCGGCATCATCGGCGGCTCCTATGAGCCTATCTCGCTTGCAAGAGGCCTGCTCTATTTCGCAGCCTGCCTGCCCATCGCCATTGTCGGCTACTTCTCGGCAATAGCTCAGGGCAAAGCCGCAGCGGCGGGCGTTAGCATCGTTGCCAAGAAGCCCGACCAGAGCGGTAAGGCGATCACTCTCGCCGTCATGGTCGAGACCTACGCCGTGCTTGCCCTGCTTGTTTCCCTGCTTTCAATCATAAGCGTTTCCGGCCTTGATGTTTGATTAAGCGAGAGGATGAACTCCCGATGACAGGTTTAGAAAAAATTATTTCAAAAATAAACTCCGACGGGAAAGCAAGATGCGATTCCGCCGAGGCCGCAGCGGCAGCCGAGTGCGATAAGATAATCGCCGCTGCCCGTGAGGACGGCCAAAAGAATGCCGACGCAATTATCGCCGCCGCCGAAAAGGAGAGCGAGCAGATAATCGCCGTTGCGAAATCCGGCATCGCTCAGCAGGAGAGGCAGACGCTGCTCGCCGCAAAGGTCGAGGCGGTCAACGAGACTCTCAATAAGCTGCTCGCGGCCGTTAAAGCTCTGCCCGAGGATCAATACTTTGCCTCGGTCATCAAGCTCGCCTCCGAGAGCGCCATGAAGGGCGAATGCACCGCATACCTCGGCTCGGCGGATCTTGCAAGGCTGCCCGCCGATTTTGAGGCGCGTCTTTGCTCCGCTCTGAGCGCAAAAGGCTCGACCTGCACCCTTTCAAAGGAAGCGGCCCGCATTGAGAGCGGCATCATGCTCGTCTACGGCGATATCGAGGTCAACTGCACCTTTGAGGCCGTTATCGAGTCAAGCGCCGAGGAGCTGAAGGCTCAGATCGGCGAAATGATATTTTAGGCGGTGAAGAATATGCACGAAACCGAATACGCCTACGCCGTGGCGAGGATAAGAGCCAACGAAACGAAGCTGCTCACACGAGCCGATATTGATCAGCTCATTGAGGCGGAGAGCTATGAGGCGGCAGTCAGACTGCTTGCCGACAAGGGCTTTGCCGTCCCCGAAAAAGGCGAGAGCTTCGACATTGCGGAGAAGGATCTGAGCGGCGCATGGGAGCTGATCGAAGAATGCGCCCCCGACGCCGAGCTGCTTGAGGCGCTCGTCATTGCAAACGACTTCACCAATCTCAAGGCAGCGGTGAAATGCGTTTTCTCCGACCTTGACCCCGCCGCATACTACATTTATCCCTGCGTTACCGACACGGCCGTTATAACCGAAGCTATCAAGAACAACGACCTTGAGCTGCTGCCCGAATATCTGCGCCCGTGCGCCGAGAAGGCTATGACGGCGGTATCCAAGCTCTCGAGCGGTCAGCTTGCGGAAACTGCGATAGACAAAGCCTCGCTTGAGGCTCGCCGCAGTTTCGCCGCAAAGGCGGGCAGCCCCCTGCTTGAGGGCATAGCCGACCTGCTTGCGGTCGCCGCAAATATCAAGCTCGCTCTGCGCTGCGCCAAGATGAACAAGAGCGCGGACTTCGCGCTTGACGCCGCCTGCGAGAGCAGCCTCGACTTCGAGGAGCTGCTGAGCCACTGCTCAACACCCGAGAAAGCCGCCGAATATATCGCGGCGACGGATTACGGCTTCCTTGCCGAAAGCCTCGGCGAGAGCTTCACGGCGTTTGAGAAGCAGTGCGACAACGAGATAGTCTCAAGGCTTGAGAACGCTAAATACGCGACCTTCGGCCCCGACCCGCTGATAGCTTATTATTACGCAAAGCAGGCGGAGGCAAAAAACGTCAGAATAATCCTCTCCGCCAAGGCAAGCGGAGTCCCCGCAGAGATAATTTCAGAGAGAGTGAGGGAGATATATGTATAAGATAGCCGCCATGGGCGATAAAGACAGCATCTACGGCTTCGCCTCGCTCGGCATCAGTATATTCCCCGTCACCGACCCCGCCGAGGGCGCTCACACTCTGAGGAAGCTCGCCGACAACGGCTACGGGGTAATATATATAACGGAGCAGCTCGCCGAGGGGATGCTCGAGGAGATCGAGCGTTACGCCTCAAGGCCGCTGCCCGCCATAGTTCCCGTGCCCGGTGTCAGGGGCAATACGGGGCTCGGGCTTGACAGCGTCAGCAAATTCGTCGAGAAGGCCGTCGGCTCCGATATACTGTCATAAACTAATGAAAGGCGTGGCACACAAGAAATATGAGTAAAGGTGTTATAACTAAGATCTCCGGTCCGCTCGTCGTTGCCTCCGGCATGAGAGACGCCAATATGTTTGACGTCGTGCGTGTCAGCGACAGCCGTCTGATCGGTGAAATAATAGAAATGCACGGCGACCGAGCCTCGATCCAGGTCTATGAAGAGACCTCGGGCATAGGCACGGGCGAGCCCGTCGAATCCACTAACGAGCCGCTGAGCGTTGAGCTCGGCCCCGGCCTCATCAAGGGCATATTCGACGGTATCCAGCGCCCGCTGAACGTCATACGCGACCTCGTGGGCAACAGCCTGACGAGGGGTATAGAGGTTCCTGCCCTGAGCAGAGACGCCCGCTGGCACTTTGTTCCCACCGTCAAGGCGGGCGATAGGGTCAAGGGCGGCGACGTGCTCGGCACGGTCAAGGAGACCGATATAGTCAACCACAAAATAATGGTTCCCCCTGCCGTCTCCGGCACGGTCAAGAGCATAAGCGAGGGGGATTTCACCGTCACCGACCCCGTAGGCGTTATCACCAAGGATAACGGTGAAGATTACACATTCACCCTCATGCAGAAGTGGCCTGTCAGAAAGGGCAGACCCTATGCAAAGAAGCTCTCGCCCGACGTGCCCCTTGTAACGGGCCAGAGAGTTATCGACGCACTCTTCCCGATAGCCAAGGGCGGCGTTGCGGCGATTCCCGGCCCGTTCGGCAGCGGCAAGACCGTCACCCAGCATCAGCTTGCGAAATGGGCTGAGGCGGATATCGTCGTCTACATCGGCTGCGGCGAACGCGGCAACGAGATGACCGACGTTCTTAACGAATTTCCCGAGCTTATCGACCCGCACACAGGCAAATCGCTCATGGAGCGCACGGTGTTGATAGCCAACACCTCAGATATGCCCGTTGCAGCCCGTGAGGCTTCGATATACACCGGCATCACGATAGCCGAATACTTCCGCGACATGGGCTACTCCGTCGCTCTTATGGCGGACTCCACCTCGCGTTGGGCGGAGGCTCTGCGTGAAATGTCCGGCAGGCTTGAAGAGATGCCCGGCGAGGAGGGCTACCCCGCTTACCTCGGCAGCCGCCTTGCACAGTTCTACGAGAGAGCCGGTCGAGTTATTTCGCTCGGCACAAACGGCAGAGAGGGCGCTCTCTCCGTTATCGGTGCGGTTTCGCCCCCCGGCGGCGACATCTCGGAGCCCGTTTCGCAGGCGACCCTTCGTATAGTCAAGGTCTTCTGGGGTCTTGACTCGGCTCTCGCCTACAAGCGCCACTTCCCCGCCATCAACTGGCTCACCAGCTACTCGCTGTACGCCGATTCGCTCGGCAAATGGTTCAACGCAAACGTCAGCGACGAATGGATGACCCTCAGAGGCAGGCTCATGAGCCTCCTTTCGGACGAAGCCGCCCTTGACGAGATAGTCAAGCTCGTCGGTATGGACGCGCTCTCCGCCCCCGACAGGCTCAAGATGGAGGCTGCCCGCTCAATCAGAGAGGACTTCCTGCATCAGCTCGCGTTCCACGAGGTGGACACCTATTCATCGCTCAAAAAGCAATATTATATGATGAAGCTCGTCACCGAATTCTATGACGAATCGCTCGACGCACTCGGCAAGGGCGCGGATATCGAGGATATCGTCAATCTGCCTGTCAGAGAGTCGATAGGCAGATTCAAGTATATCCATGAGGATAATATCGACGACGAATACGCAGCCGTATCGGCCGCCCTTAAAAAGCAGCTCAAGAACGCTGTGGACAGCAAGGAGGATTTCTGATGCCCAAGGAATACAGAACGATACAAGAGGTCGCAGGCCCCCTTATGCTCGTGCGTGAGGTCGAGGGCGTCGCATATAACGAGCTCGGCGAGATAGAGCTTGCAAACGGCGAAAAAAGGCGTTGCAGAGTCCTTGAAGTCGACGGCACGAATGCCCTTGTGCAGCTCTTTGAGAGCTCGACCGGCATCAATCTCGCCGAGAGCAAGGTGCGCTTCCTCGGCAGGCAGATGGAGCTGGGGCTTTCGCTCGACATGCTCGGCAGAGTTTTCGACGGCCTCGGCAGGCCCATCGACGGCGGCCCCGAGATAATCCCCGAGAAACGCGCGGATGTCAACGGCGTGCCGATGAACCCCGCCGCAAGAAGCTATCCGCAGGAATTCATCCAGACCGGCGTGTCCGCTATCGACGGCCTTAACACCCTCGTCAGAGGTCAGAAGCTGCCGATATTCTCAATGTCCGGTCTGCCCCACGCCAACCTTGCCGCTCAGATAGCAAGGCAGGCAAAGGTCAGGGGCACCGGCGAGCAATTCGCCGTTGTCTTTGCCGCAATGGGCATCACCTTCGAGGAATCCGACTACTTCGTCCAGAGCTTCCGCAGCACGGGCGCTCTCGACAGGACGGTCATGTTCTCAAACCTCGCAAACGACCCCGCGATCGAGAGAATAGCTACCCCCAAGATGGCGCTCACCGCCGCGGAATACCTTGCATTTGACAAGGGTATGCACGTGCTCGTCATCCTGACCGATATCACCAACTACGCAGACGCCCTGCGTGAAGTCTCCGCCGCAAGGAAAGAAGTGCCCGGCAGGCGCGGCTACCCCGGCTATATGTATACCGACCTCGCCGCTATCTATGAGAGAGCGGGCAGGCAGAGAGGCAAGCAGGGCAGCATTACGATGATACCCATACTCACCATGCCCGAGGACGACAAGACCCACCCCATCCCCGACCTTACGGGCTACATCACCGAGGGTCAGATAATCCTCAGCCGTGAGCTTTTCCGCAAGGGCATCAACCCGCCCATCGACGTGCTCCCCTCCCTCTCCCGACTTAAGGACAAGGGCATCGGCGAGGGCAAGACCAGAGCCGACCACTCCAACACGATGAACCAGCTCTTCTCCGCCTACGCCAGAGGCAAGGACGCCAAGGAGCTGATGGTCATCCTCGGCGAGGCAGCTCTGACGGATATCGACAAGCTCTATGCAAAATTCGCCGACGAATTCGAGAAGGTCTATGTCTCCCAGGGCTTCGACACCAACAGGAGCATTGAAGAGACCCTCGACATCGGCTGGAAGCTGCTCTCCATCCTGCCCAGGAGCGAGCTCAAGCGTATCAGCGACGAGCTGCTCGACAAATACTACGGCAAGGTATGAGCCGCCGCGGTTTTGTGAAAGGAGTGACAGCACTTGGCAATTCTTAACGTCAACCCCACGAGAATGGAGCTGACAAACCTCAAGCGCAAGCTCGTCACCGCCCGCCGAGGCCACAAGCTGCTCAAGGATAAGCGGGATGAGCTGATGCGCCGCTTCCTCGATCTTGTTCGTGAGAATAAAAAGCTCCGTATCGAGGTGGAGGAGGGCATAAAGCAGGCGAACGCCGCAATGTCGGTCGCCCGCTGCGTGATGAGCGACAAGGCGCTCGACGTGGCGCTCATGCTGCCCACTCAGGAGATGAGCCTTGAGGTGGGCGAGAAAAACGTGATGAGCGTTATGATCCCCGTCTTTGACGTGCGTTTCAAGACTGCGGACGAAAATGACATCTATTCCTACGGCTTTGCCGAGACCTCGGGCGACCTCGACACGGCGGTAAAGGCGCTGTCGGATATAATGCCGAAGATGATACGCCTCGCCGAGATCGAGAAATCCTGCCGCCTGATGGCGGACGAGATTGAGAAGACCCGCCGCAGGGTCAACGCCCTTGAGCATGTGATGATCCCGCAATATGAGGAGACCATCAAATATATCTCGATGAAGCTCGACGAAAATGAAAGAAGCACCACGACCAGACTTATGAAAGTCAAGGACATGATGCTCGAGCAGGCTCACCACTACTCGTGATTTTCAGACATTTTTTGCTCATTAAATATATTAATTTATCTTAATATGTGTTGACAAAATCCTCTGAATCCCTTATAATTATGTCGCCGGTAGGTTCAGCGGGGCAACTATGCCCCGCCGCATCCGCCGTTAATGCCGGTGTGGCGAAATCGGCAGACGCAAGGGACTTAAAATCCCTCGGTGGCAACACCGTACCGGTTCAAGTCCGGTCACCGGCACCAGAATGCCTTTGCTTGCGCGATCAAGGGCATTAATTAATGAATAATGAACGGTATAATGGATATAGATACTCTTTATCGAATTTGCAAGAGACGACAATTGCGGTATCTGTGTTCAAAGTATTGTTCATTGTTCATTTTTTATACTCTAAAATAAAAAACAGGGAGCTGCGGCCGTTGCGGGCTTGCAGCTCCCTTATTGATTATACAGCTTATTCTGCGGCTTCGGGCGCGGTCTCGGGATGAGGCTCAGCCTCGGCGGGCTGCTGCTCGCCTTTCATAATAGCCTCGAACTCCTTGCCGTCGATCTTCTCCTCTTTAAGAAGAGCCTGCGCGACTGCGTGGAGCTTGTCGATATGCTCGCTGAGTATTTCCTTAGTCCTGGAATAAGCGTCCTTAACTATGCGCTCGATCTCCTCGTCAATCTGAGAAGCGACGCTCTCGGAATAATTCCTGACGTGGTTGAAGTCCTTGCCGAGGAAGACCTCGTTGCTCTGATCGCCGAAAGCGATGGGGCCGAGCTTGTCGCTCATGCCGTATTTCGTGACCATGCTGCGGGCTATCTCGGTCGCTCTCTCGATATCGTTTGACGCGCCTGTGGAGACGTCGCCGATAACGAGCGCCTCGGCAACTCTGCCGCCGAGCAAGCCTACAAGGCTGTCAAGCATCTCATTCTTTGAGGTATAGTTCTTATCCTCGGTGGGTCTGTGGAGCGTGTAGCCGCCCGCCATACCCCTTGGAATGATGGATATCTGATGCACGGGATCGACGTGGTCGAGGTAGAAGTTCGACACGGCGTGACCCGCCTCGTGATAAGCGGTCAGGCGCTTCGCCTTCTCGTTCATCTTATGCGACTTCTTCTCTGAGCCGACCTCGACTTTCAGCGCCGCCTCATCTATCTCAGCCATGGTTATGGCCTTCTTGCCCGTGCGGGCCGCGAGGAGGGCGGCTTCGTTGAGCAGATTCTCAAGATCGGCGCCCGTGAAGCCTACGGTGGCGTGGGCGATGCTCTCGAAGTCAACGTCCGGGGCGATGGGCTTACCCTTGGCGTGAACCTTGAGGATAGCAACCCTGCCCTTGGTGTCGGGATAATTAACCGTGACCTGACGGTCGAAACGGCCGGGTCTTAGCAGCGCCGGGTCAAGGATGTCGGGGCGGTTGGTGGCGGCGATGACTATAACGCCCTCATTCGCGCCGAAGCCGTCCATCTCAACGAGCAGCTGGTTGAGCGTTTGCTCGCGCTCATCGTGACCGCCGCCCATGCCTGCGCCTCTGTGACGGCCGACGGCGTCTATTTCATCAATGAATATTATCGAGGGGGAATTCTTCTTTGCCTGGTCAAAAAGGTCGCGCACTCTCGATGCGCCGACGCCGACATACATCTCAACGAAGTCGGAGCCTGAGATTGAGAAGAACGGCACGTTTGCCTCGCCCGCGACGGCTCTTGCAAGCAGAGTTTTACCCGTACCCGGAGGGCCTACGAGCAGCACGCCCTTGGGTATCCTTGCGCCGAGTGCGTCAAAGCGTGCGGGATTCTTGAGGAACTCGACTATCTCCGCCAGCTCCTCCTTCTCCTCATCTGCGCCCGCCACATCGTCAAAGGTGGTCTTGCGCTTCTCATCCTTGACCTGCTTGACTCTCGCCTTACCGAAGCTCATGGTTCGGTTGGTCTCGTTGGTCATGGTCTGATTCATTCGGCGGAACATGAAGAAGGTCAGCCCGCCCATCGCCGCAAGCAACAACAACGTCGGCACGATATTATATATCCACTGCCCCGTAGAGCCTGTGATATAGCCCGCCTTTATCATTGAATCGGGGTGCTCACGGTTATACTTGATAACGCCCTCGTGGATATCCTCCACAAAGAGGTTGACGCTCGGCACGGTGAAGGTCTTCTCGGTGTCGTCGCCGGCGGTCTTATAGACCAGTGCGCCGCTGCTCAGGTTGAGCTTATACTCCGTGACCTTGCCCTCGTCAAAGAGCGCGACAAGCTGATAATACTCGAGCTTATCCCTCGACTGGGCGCTGATATAGTAGGAGAGCCCCGCAAGGAGCATAGCCGGTATCAGCAGATACGGCAGCAGCACGAGCAGCCTGCGCTTTGCATTCTTATTGTTCTTATTATTAGCCAATTGGAATTATCACTCCTTTAAGTAGCTTTCCACTCCGTGGGTCAATTATTATAGATCTCCTCCTTGAGGACGCCGATATAAGGAAGATTTCTGTATTTTTCATCATAATCGAGGCCGTAGCCGACCACGAATTCATCGGGCACCTCAGTGCCTGAGTAATCCGCCATCAGATCGACTACTCTGCGCTCGGGTTTGTCGAGCAGGGTGCAGATCTTAATGCTCCTGGGATTTCTGCCCTCAAGCAGACCTTTGACATAGCTGAGAGTCTTGCCCGAGTCAAGGATATCCTCGACGATAAGCACATCGTAGCCCTCAAGATTGATGTCAAGATCCTTGACTATCTTGACGGCGCCGGTGTTTGAAGTCTTTGCGCCGTAAGCGGAGGTGCACATGAAGTCTATCTTACAGGGCACGGTGATGCTCCTCATCAGATCCGCCATAAAGATAACAGAGCCTTTAAGAATGCTGACCATAAGCAGGTTTTTATCCTTGTAATCCTCGCTTATCTGTTTGCCGAGGCGCTCGACTATGGCGTGAAGCTCCTCTTCGCTGTAATAGACCTTCTCGATATCGTTGATAATATTCATGGTTGCCGTTCCTTCCTTTCATTTGACCCCATATTCATCTTTTTATCGTAACGAGCAGGATATTCTCCGTCCCGTCTGTAACGCAAACTCTTGAATCGCAGCCTATGCCCTCCGCAAAAAGGACTCCGCCGCCGTCGGCAAGCACGATCCTGCCGTTTCTCTCCTCGGGCGGTATCGCAAGCTCGTTGAAGAGCTTTTTGAGCGATTTGGTGCAGCCCCGAGCCTTGAGGCTCAGCCTGTCGCCCGCACGCCTTCCTCTTAAAATCGGCTTTCCTTGTATTTTATCATAATCGAGCCGATATTCCAAGACCTGTTTGGAAAGGTTTTGTAAATTATTTGTTTCACGCCTGTGAATTATGCGCGCCGTGACCCGAGCGCCGCCAAAGGTAAATTCGCCCTCGGCAAGCTCAAGCTCCGGCAGCTCCGGCAGCTCCTCGGCGGGGAATTCTATCAGCCCGTGCCTCACACGCACGGTAACGCCGCCGTTTATCTGAGCGCTGCCGCCCGTTTTGAGCAACGAGAGCAGCCTCTCGACCGCCTCGCGCTCCGGAGTGACGCCCGTATTCTCCTCGAGGGTCATCGCAAGCGCCCTGCGGGCAAGCGACGGATGAGCCTCGGCAAGCACTTGAGCCGAGCAGCCGCCGTCACGCCGAGCGGATTCGAGCAGCGAACGAGCCGTTTGAGTGAGCAGCTCTTCATCCTGGGCAAGCAGCTCCATACAGCCGCCCGCCGAGCGCTCAAACGCAGGATTCACGGATTTTAGCTGCGGGATGACCGTATGCCTTATCCTGTTGCGTGAGTATTTTATATCCGAATTCGTAGCGTCGGTCACAAATTCAATTGAATTCTCTTTGCAAAACCGCAGAATCTCATCCTTGGTGCAGTCGATTATCGGTCTGATTATCCTGCCTCTTACCGCGGGAATGGAGCAAAGCCCTCTGAGGGCGCTGCCCCTTGCAAAATTAAAGAGGAAGGTCTCGACCTTATCGCTCAGGTTATGCGCCGTGGCGATGACGGCGTCCTCGCCGAGCGAGTCAAAAAAGGCGTATCTTACCCGTCTACCCGCTTCCTCAAGCCCCTCGCCGTTTTTCTTAGCCTCGGCGGCGACGTCGGCTCGCAGCACATGGAGCTTTATCCCCTGCTTCTCGCAGAAATCACGCACGAACCGCTCGTCGCTATCCGCCTGCTCGCCGCGCAGACAATGATTGACGTGAGCCGCCTCGAGAGTGAAAGAATAACGCTCCCTGAGCATCAGCAGCGCAGTAAGCATAGCCATTGAATCGCTGCCGCCGGAGAGGGCCGCAATAACCCTCCCGCCCTCGGGAAGCATTTGATATTTCTCAACGGTACGGATAACCTTATCTATCATCGTAATTCTTCTCCAGAGGCAGGAACAGCGTATGCTCGCCGTCCCATGCGAATTCGACTGTGCCTGTTTCGCCGTGTCGGTTTTTGACCACGAGCACCTGCACCTTATTCACGCCATCCTGATCCTCGGGGATGTCGGCGGGCTCATCATTCTCGCCCTTATAATAATCGGGGCGGTAGAGCATCATAACGATATCGGCATCCTGCTCGATAGAGCCTGATTCGCGCAGGTCGGCAAGCTGAGGCTTATGGGACTTGCCCCTGGCCTCGGTGCCTCTCGAGAGCTGGGCGCAGCAGACAACGGGGATGCTCAGATCCTTTGCCATCATCTTGAGGTTACGGGTTATCTCGCTGACCTCATTGACCCTGTTCTCCGCCCTCGTGCTGCCTTTGATAAGACCGAGGTAGTCGATTATAACGCATTCAACTCCGCCGAGCCGCCTTATCTTAGCCTTCATCTCGGGCACGGTGATGCTCGAGGTGTCGTCAAAATAAAGCTCGCAGTCATTGAGTGCGCAGGTCGCCGTGCCGAGCCTTATCCACTCGTCCTTGGAGATATTGCCGTTCCTCATCTTCATGCTGGAGACCCTCGCTTCGGTGCCGAGCACTCTCATCGCAAGCTGCTCCTTGGTCATCTCGAGCGAGAAGAAAAGCACCTTGCGCTTGCCTATAGCGGCGACATTCCTTGCGATGTTCAGCGCAAAGGAGGTCTTGCCCATTGCCGGTCTTGCGCCGACGATTATCAGGTCGGAGCGGTTGAGACCGGTGAGCACCTTATCAAGATCGCTGAAGCCGGTGGTGTAGCCCTTGTAAAGCTCCTTATCCTCGCCGGTTATCTTCTTGAGCGTATCGTATACATTATTTACTATAATATCCTTGAGCTTTGAGGGGGCGTTTGTGGTCTTGCCCTGGCGGATATTGTATATCTTCTGCTCCGCATTGTCGAGCAGGGCGTCCGCCGTCTCCTCCTGAGCCACGGCGCTCTCGATAGTCTCGCTCGATATCTTGATAAGAGTCCTGATATAGAACTTCTCACGGACTATCTTGGCGTACATCTCGACATTCGCCGTGGAGGGCACCATCTGAGCCAGCTCAAAGAGATAATTCTTGCCCGCGGCGCTGTCGTATATCCCCTGCTGCACGAGCTGATCGAGCACGACGAGCGGGTCGATCTTGGTGCCCATGCCGTCGAGCATGAGCATCGCGGCAAAAATAGCGTTATGCTGCGGCAGATAGAACGACTCGGGGCTTATGTAGACAGCCGCCTGCGACAGGCAGGACGGGTCAACGAGCACGCTGCCGAGCACCGCCTGCTCAGCCTCAAGGCTGAAAGGCATCGTTATGTTTTCAAGCGAAAGCAAGCTGTTATCTTCCATTTGGTTTCTCCGTCCGAATTATTCCCCTACCATGACGAACATCGCCGCCGATATGCCGTTATAGAGTTTGACCTCTACGGGGTAGGTGCCGAAGGCCTTGATATCCTCAACAACGACCTTGCGCTTGTCAAGCTCTATCGAGAACTGCTGCGCTATCGCAGCCGCAACATCCTTGGGAGTTACCGAGCCGAAGAGCTTGCCGTTTGCGCCCGCCTTGGCGGTGAGCCTGACGGTCTTGCCCTCGAGCTTCTCGGCGGAGGCCTTGGCAGCCGCTATCTCCATATCAATACGGTGCTTCTCGGCGGCCTCTCTGTTTTTAAGCTCGCTCATAGCCTGTGAATTTGCCTCCATTGCGAGCTTCCTCGGGAAGAGGAAATTCCTTGCGTAGCCGTCAGAAGTATTGACCAGCTCGCCCTTCTTGCCTAAGCCTTTAACATCCTGTAAAAGCACGACCTTCATATTATCATTCTCCTTACTTTGAGTTTTTTGCCTTGTAATCCTCTATCGCCGCTCTGAGCGCCGACCTTGCGTCCTGCATCTCGAAGTCCTTGAGCCGGCAGGCCGCCATCGTCTGATGACCGCCGCCGCCGAGAGCCTCCATGATAAGCTGGACGTTGATATCGCCGAAGCTGCGGGCGGAGATATTGACCGCACCGTCGCTCTTGAACATAACAAACGAGGCCTTGACTCCGCTGACATTCAGCAGCTCATCCGCCGCCTGCGCCGCTATCACCCTCACGTCGGGGGAGTCGAAGTCTATCGCCGATATGGCGCAACCGTCGAAGCTCTCCGCCGATGAAACGGCTCTGTTGCGAAGCCTACTGACATCCATTGAATTTGAGAAAAGGCGCTTGACGCTGACGAGATCCGCGCCCTTGCCCTTGAGATAAGCGGCGGCCTCAAAGGTACGCACGCCCGCACGGATAACGAAGCACTTGGTGTCGAGCATTATGCCAGCCAACAGAGCCTCCGCCACCGGCCTCGGGATATTGATATCGGGCACGATATACTCGAGCATATCGGCTACCATTTCGCTCGTCGAGGACGCGCCGGGGTCATGGTGGAATATCTCGGCGCTGCCGTCATCCGGCTCGGTCAGGCGGTGGTGGTCGATAATGACCCGCCGCTTTGCCTGATTATACAGCTCCGGGAATTCGATAAAGCTGCGTATATGGGTATCAACGACGATGAGCAGGCTCTTTTTGCCGAGCAGCTCCGCAGCCCTGTCGCCGCCGATGAAGAGATCCGAGAATCCCTTGCTGCCGAGCTTCTCAATGAGCGGCTCCGCAAGGGTCTTTTTTGTATCCGTCGCCACATAGGCAGGCACATCCATGCTGCGTGCAGCGTAGGCAAGCCCGACGGCTGCGCCCACGGCGTCGAAATCGGTGTAGGAGTGGCCGACTATCACCACATTCTCCGAGCCTCTGATAAGCTCGGCAAGCGACGAGCCGATGATACGGCTGCTGACTCGGTTCGGGCGCTCCTGCGCTTCCTCCTTGCCGCCTATATAGACATAACTGTTTTTCTCTTTTTCGCTGTAGATAGCTATCTGGTCGCCGCCGCGGCTGAGCGCCATTCGCAGCGCCTTGCGGGCGAGCTTGTCGGCGGTGATGATATTCTCACCCGTCGCAACGCCCATCGAGAGCGTGACATTCGCCCTGCGGCCTTTGTATTCAAAATTCCGCACGCTGTCATGCACGGAGAATCTATCCTGCGTCATGCGCTCCACATTGCGCCTCTCCGTTACTATCATATAGCGGTCGTCGTTGATGCGGTTTATCGTGCTGCCGTAGGAATCGCTCCACTCGTCGAGCATTGCTTCGATGCTGCTTCGCATCTCGGCACGCTCGCTGTCGCGGAAATCGGTCCTCGAATCGCCGAGGTTATCGGTCTTTATCAGTATCACATACGGTCGGGACATATGATATTCCAGCTCCGTCTGCTTTAACTCGGTATAGTCGAGATAATAGAGGATGCAGCATTTCTCGCCGCCGCTCTCATAGCTGAGGGTATAGACGGAGTAATACCGCCCGCCGACGAACACGCCGGTCTTCTCCTCGCTGAGGAGCGCCTGAAGCCCCACTCCGTTTGAGAATTCGTCGATGTGAGAGGTCTCTGTCAGTTCGCCGCCCGCTATATCTCTGATGAAGCTCTCGCCCGCCCACTTTATGTAGCCGTCGCCGTCGCACACCGCAACGGGGAACGGCAGGGAGGCAAGCACCTCGGTATCGGTATAGTCAAGACTTTTGGCCGCCTGAAGAAGGAATTTCTTATATCTGCTCTTGGCGGAGAGCACTCTGAAGCACATAAGCGCAACTATAGCAAGCACGGCTATACACTCCGCAAGCGCCAGCTTCGGCTCGATGAAAAATGTGACGACGGTGAACGCCGCTGCACAGACCGCCGCAAGGCTGATCAGCAGGCTGTCGTACCAAAAACCTTTGAATCTCATTTATACCTCCATAATAATCGGCAGCACCATGGGGCTCCTCTTGGTCTGCTCATAGACAAAGTGAGAAACAGCGTCCCTCAGCTTGCCTTTTATGGTGCCTATATCGTTTATATTGGCATAATAGCAATTTTCAAGTGATTTCTCGGCAACTTTCCTTGCCTTGTCAATAAGCTCCTCGGCCTCCTTGACATAGACGAAGCCGCGGGAAACGACCTCGGGACCCGCAATGAGCTGACCCGTTTCATAATCTATCGAAGCGGTGACGACGATGATGCCGTCCTGGCCGAGATGCTTCCTGTCGCGCAGCACCACGCTGCCGACGTCGCCGACTCCGTAGCCGTCGACAAACACCTTGCCCGCAGGCACGGGGTTGCCCGCTTTGATAGAGGAATTCGTTATCTCGGCGGTGTAACCGTTATCGGCGATAAAGATATTCTCCTTGCCGATGCCCATTGCCTCGGCCAGCATTGCGTGCTTATGCAGATGCTTCTGCTCACCGTGGACGGGGATGAAGAATTTGGGCTTCACCAGACCCATTATAAGTTTAAGCTCCTCCTGGCAGGCGTGACCGGAAACGTGAACGTCATACATCTTCTCATATATGACCTGAGCGCCGAGCTTCATAAGCTCGTTGACGACATTGCCGACGGTCTTTTCGTTGCCGGGGATGGGATTTGCGGATATAATGACATAATCATTGGGGCAGATCTCGACCTTGCGGTGGTCGGAAAATGCCATCCTCGTCAGAGCGGACATCGGCTCGCCCTGGCTGCCCGTGGTGATGATAACGAGCTTCTCGGCAGGGTATCTGTTGATAAGCTCGCCGCTTATCAGCAAGTTATCGGGGATATCGAGATAGCCGAGCTGGGCGCTGATACTGACCACGTTCTCAAGGCTTCTGCCCATTATGGCGACCTTCCTGCCCAGAGAATTGGCAACATTGATTATCTGCTGCACTCGGTGAATATTGGAGGCGAAGGTCGCAACGATTATGCGGCTCCTGCCCGCCTTCCTGAAGAGCACCTCAAAGGATTCGCCGACCTTACGCTCGCTCTCGGTATAACCGGGTCTCTCCGCATTGGTCGAGTCAGACAGCAGGCAAAGGACGCCCTCGCTGCCGAGCTCCGCAAACCTCGCAAGGTCTATCATACCGCCGTCGATGGGGGTGCTGTCTATCTTGAAGTCACCCGTTTGAACCACCGTGCCGCAGTCGCACTTGATGGCGAGGGCTATGGCGTCGGGTATCGAGTGATTGACATGTATCATCTCAATGGTGAACGCGCCGAGCTTTATCACGTCGCCGGGGGCGACCTCATGGAGCTTCGCGCTGCTGAGCAGCCCGTGCTCCTTGAGCTTGCCTTGGATGAGGCCGATGGTGAGCTTTGTGCCGTAAACGGGGATATTGATCGTCTTGAGCAGGTAAGCAAGGCCGCCGATATGATCCTCGTGACCGTGGGTGATAACAATGCCCTTTATCTTATCTGCGTTGCGCTCGACATAGGTAAAATCAGGTATGACCAGGTCGACGCCGGGCATATCGGAGTCGGGGAACGCCAAACCGCAGTCGACAAGGAACATATCGTCCTTGTATTCATAGAGGGTCATATTCTTGCCGACCTCGTTGAGGCCGCCGAGAAACGATATCTTTATCGGCAGCTCTCTCTCGCCCTTGCTGCGCTTCTTTGCCGAGCCGTTTCTCGGCTTTGATCGGCTCTTTGACGCAGTCTGCGCCGCCTGAGCGGGCTTACGGCTCTTTGAAGCCACCTTTTGCTGCGTTTTTGAGGTCTTTTGAGTTTTTTGTGTATTCTGCACTTTTTCTTTTGTTGCAGATGAATTCTTTTTTTGCATGAGTTCTCCTGTTCTTTGTAAATTTGAATGTATCTTTTATGTTCAGCGGCTGCAAGCCCCGCAGCCGCTCGGTTATCCCTACTCGTATCCCACATTATATAATACAATTTTAAAGGCTTAATGTCAAGGTTAACTATTAATATAATATATTAATTTACAGTTTGTTCTTCTGTGCTTTTTCACTCGGCGGCAGATCGGGACGAAAGCAATTCTTCGATATCGGCGCAAAGCTCGGCTGCCGTCTCCGCCGAATCTGCCTCGGCAAGTATTCTGACCCCGCCGCCGCTGCGCTCGGGGGTGATGAGCAGCTTGCCGCCGCTGCGGGTGAGCCTTATGCCCTCAAAATTATTGCTCCTGCCGCTCTCGTCACCGCCGAGGATGCCCGCAAGCTCGGCGGGTGAGAAGCCGATATGCACCCGTTTCCTGACTATGGCTTTCTCAGGCAGGCCGTCAAGCAGTCGGTCGAAGGAGCATTCCTTTTCTTTCATCAGCGAAAGAATTTTGACCGCGAGGAAAAGCCCGTCGCGCACGAATATCTGCTTCGCCGCAAGCCGCCTGGCAGCGGAGTCGGAATTATCGGCGGGCGTGCCGAGGTAGCGGTATATCTTACGCCCGTATTCGGCGGCAAGCGAGTCGAGGAACATCGGCGCGTCATAAGCAACGGCGATATCACGCCCATTTTCAAGCTCCCCGAGGCAGCAGACGGCAAGCAGTTTATCGTAGCCCGTCTCCCCCGCTGCGGGCGAATACGACGAGAGCTTTGCGCCCGAGACTCCGCAGCGCAGCACGGTATCACCGCCCTGCTCGGCGCCGAGCTTCGCAAGCACGTCATTCATAATTGAGCTTATCGCCGAATTCTCGCACTCAAAGGTCACCCCAACGCCGTCAAGGCCGTAGGGCGCCTGCTTGATAAGCTCCTGCTTGTAGAGCAGTTTTACGCCCGTCATATCGGCGGCCTCGTGCATATCCTTTTCGCCGATCTCTCGGAATTCGTCCCTCGCGAGCGCCGATTCGATGCTGCGTTCAAACGAGCGGGTTATCGAAAGCCCGCCCTCGCCGCAGACGGTTATCTCTCTGTTCTCGCCGCCGGTGATGAAAAGCCCCGCGCCAAGCCCGCAGAAATTGACAAGGAAATCGAGCTGAGCTTCAAAGCATTCACCGAAATCCCACACCGCGGCGCCCGAACCGAGCAGACCCGCGATCACTGCGCCGTGCATCGCCGCCCCCGTCTTTGTGCCGTCGTGGGCAACGCCGGTGCGCCTGCCGTTATGAGTGCCGCCGACGGCCGCACCGAGCCGCACGCAGGTAAGGGCGTTCAGCCTCGCACCGCTTGAGCCGTCAAGCCCACGCTCGCCGAGTTTATTGCTCCTCACGCTGCCGTATTTGACATTTGAGCTGACCGTTGCCCCGCCGCCGACTATTTTACCCGGCCAGATGAGTACGTTTTGGCGCACACAGGCGTCCTCGCCTATCACGCTGCCCGATCCCGCGACGCTGTTCTCAAACATCGCCGCTCCCCTCTTGAGCGCCGCCCCGGAGCAGATGAGCGCGCCCGTCACGGAGGAATCCGCCGCAAGCCAGCAGTTCTCGAGCACGGTAGAATATCTTATCTTTGAATTCGCCCCTATCGTGCAGTCCTTATCCACCACGGCATACGGGCCTATCACCGCGCCGTCGCCTATCTCGGTGTTACTGCCGATATATACGGGCGGTATCAGCGAATAATCGCCCTCGGGCAAGCCCTCCTCGGCATAAACTCCGTCAGCCGACTGGCTTATCGGCATACGCATACTGCCGCCGAATATATCCCGCTGGCATTTCATATATGATTCTATGCTGCCCACGTCGCACCAATAATCCGCCGTGTGATAGCAGTATATCGGCATATCCCTCTCGAGCATGAGCGGGAAGAGATCCTTGGCGAAATCGTACGGCCTGCCCCTCGGTATCAGGTCAAGGCAGGACGGGTCTATGACATACACGCCCGTATTCGCAAGGCTGCTGACCGCCTGCTGCCACGACGGCTTCTCAATGAAGCCGAGCACCCTGCCGCTTTTATCGGTCTTTATGAGCCCGTATTCCCTCGGATCCTCCGCCTCAGTGGCGGCTATCGTTATCTTAGCCCCGCTCGCCTTGTGATACTCGACTATCTTGCAGATATCGAAGTCGCACAGGGCGTCCGCGCTGATGACGATGAACGGCTCGTCAAAGCCGAGCGCGGCGTTCCTGACCCCTCCCGCCGTGCCGAGCGGCTCATCCTCCCGCACAAATCTCAGACGCAGATTCTTGTAGCCGTCACGGTAGGCGTCCTCGATGACATGGGGCAGGTAGCCGAGCGTGACCGCGGCCTCGTCAACGCCGTGACAGCGCAGCAGCTCAAAGACATACTCTATCATCGGGCGGCCGAATATCCGCGCCATCGGCTTCGGTATGGTGCAGGTGAGCGGGCGCAGGCGGCTGCCCTCACCGCCCGCCATGATAACTGCTTTCATAGACTCATTCCCTTTCCGTTGGTTATCAGAAATATTATGAGCAAATTTCGGATAGAATAACCAAAATTTCTCTTGTTAAAATGAAAGAAAAATGGTATAATTAGTCGTAACTATGCGGATTGGAGAAGCATTATGACCGAACTGAAAAAAGTCGACATTTTCACCGACGGAGCCTGCTCCGGCAACCCCGGCCCGGGCGGCTGGGGCTCGATACTGCGCTACGGCTCTCACGAGCTGGAGCTGAGCGGCGGCGAAAAGGAAACCACTAACAACCGCATGGAGCTGACCGCTGTCATCGAGGCGCTCAAAAGGCTCAAAACGAAGTGCGACATCACGATCTACACCGATTCAAAATACGTTGCCGAGCCCTTCCTTCAGGGCTGGATATGGGGCTGGATGAAAAACGGCTGGAAAAAAGCCGACAAAAAGCCCGTGCTTAACCCCGACCTGTGGCAGACCCTTGTTGCGGAGATAAGAAAGCATGAATATCATATAGTTTGGGTCAAGGGTCACGCCGGCCACCCGGAAAATGAGCGATGCGACAAACTGGCGACCGCCAAGGCAATCGAATTTGCAAATAGATAAAAACAGGAGGCTCAACCTAATGAACTTAGTCCCCGCCGTATGGCTTTTTGCCGCCCTCTCTGCGCTTGCCACCGCTCTGTCGTGGTTTCTGCCCGCCTGCCGCAAGAATTATCTGCCTGCCAAGATGACCTGCTCGTCGCTTTTCCTGCTGACTGCGCTGTTCGCCGCCGTTTCATACGGAGAGGTGACGGATTACTCCGTCTATATCATCGTGGCGCTGATTTTCGGGCTGATAGGCGACTTCTGCCTCGAATACAAGCAAGCCAAATACTTTGCCTGCGGTGTTGTGGCGTTTGCAGTGGGTCACCTGCTCTATATCTACTCCTTCGCGCGCCTCGTGCAGCCTGTGCCTGAGCCGAACGCAATTCTCGTTGCGGTCTTCACTCTCGTCATTCTCGTCCTCGGCTTTGTCATGATGAAGGTCGAGAAGATAGTCTTTGAGGGCAAAAACCGGCTGATGTATATCTATGCCGCCATACTGATATCCGAATTCATCACGGGCGTTATCAGAGGCGTGACCTCTATAGCCGCCGGCAACACGATCTACGGCGCATTTATCCTTGCGGCTTCGGCGCTGTTCATCACTTCGGATTCGTTTCTTGCGCTCCAGCTTTTCGGCAAGCCGCACATCCGACGCCCCGAGGCGGTCGTGCTCTTTACATATTTCCCCGCACAGACCTTATTTGCATTAAGCCTGCTTTATCAATAAACACGGAGGCACTTTATAATGAAAAGATACAAAGACTCAAAATCCGTTTACGCTGCATACGGAGTCGACACCGAGGCGGCGCTGGCTTTCCTCGCCGACATAACCGTTTCGGTCCACTGCTGGCAGGGTGACGACGTCGGCGGATTCGACAGCCCCGACGCCCTCTCAGGCGGCATTCGGACCACCGGCAATTACCCCGGCAAGGCAAGGACGCCCGACGAGCTTATGGCCGATATCGATAAGGCATTCGAGCTGATACCCGGCAAAAAGAAGCTCAATCTGCACGCCAGCTATGCCATATTCGACGGCGAAAAGGCGGACAGAGACGCAATAAAGCCCGAGCACTTCAAAAAATGGGTCGATTTTGCCAAGGCAAGAGGCATCGGCATTGACTTCAACCCCACCTTCTTCTCGCACCCGATGGTCAGGGATAATCTCACCCTCTCCTCCCCCGACGAAGATGTCCGCCGCTTCTGGGTCGAGCACGGCAAACGCTGCGTCGAGATATCCGAATACTTTGCAAACGAAACGGGCTTCCCGTGCGTGATGAATATCTGGATACCCGACGGATACAAGGATATCCCCGCAGACAGGCTCTCGCCCCGCCTGCGCTTCAAAAAGTCGCTTGACGAGATCCTCGCCGTTCCTTACGATAAGAGAAAGGTATTCGTTACGCTCGAGTCAAAGGTATTCGGCATCGGCCTTGAATCCTACACCGTCGGCTCGGCGGAATTCTGCCTGAGCTATGCGACGAAGAACGGCATAGTGCCGCTGATGGACAACGGCCACTACCACCCCACCGAGCTTGTCTCCGACAAGGTCTCGGCGCTGCTTGCGTTCAACGACAGGATAGCGCTGCATATCACGAGAGGCGTGCGCTGGGACAGCGACCATGTGGTGCTCTTTGACGACGAGACTCGCGAGATAGCCAAGGAAATAGTCCGCAACGACGCGCTTGACAGAGTATTCATCGCGACCGACTATTTTGACGCGTCCATCAACCGCATCAGCGCATGGGTCACGGGAGTCCGCAACGTGCAGAAAGCCCTGCTCTACGCCCTCCTTGAGCCGTCCGCAAAAATGAAAGAATTGCAGGATAACGCCGACTTCACCTCACTCATGGCGCTCGGCGAAGAAATAAAAACGCTGCCCTTCGGCGATATCTGGGACGAATATCTCGAAAGACAGGGAGTTAAAAAGAATTATCTTGACGAGATCAAAGAATATGAAAAAAAGGTTTTGGTGAACAGAAAATGAAAAACATTCTTGACGCGCCCTTTGTAAAGGGCATGATGAAAACGACCGCAAATATGTACCGCCTCGGCTGGGACGAGAGAAACGGCGGCAACATCAGCATGATGCTCGACCCCGACGAGGTGGCGGAGTATCTTGACATCAACGCCCCGATTCGCTCGATAGCGATGGGTTTCGACGCGAAAGTGCTTGTCGGCAAGATCTTCATCGTCACCGGCACGGGTAAATACTTCAAAAACGTCGAGGACGACCCCGAGAACAACCTCGGCATAATCAAGGTCGCCGAGGACGGCACGACCGCAGAGCTGCTTTGGGGCTACTCCGACGGCGGCAGACCGACCTCCGAGCTGCCCGCTCACCTGATGAGCCACATTTCAAGGCTTGAGAAGAACCCCGAGAACAGGGTCATCATGCACAGCCACCCCACCAACACGCTCGCCATGACCTATGTGCACGAGCTTGACGAAAAAAAGCTCACCCATTCGCTTTGGGAGATGTGCACCGAGTGCATGGTCGTCTTCCCCGACGGCATCGGCGTGCTGCCCTGGATGGTCTGCGGCACCAACGAGATAGGCATTGCGACCGCCGAGAAGATGAAGGAATTCCGCCTTGTCGTCTGGGGTCAGCACGGCATCTACGGCTGCGGCAAGGATCTTGACGAGGCATTCGGACTCATTGAGACGGTCGAAAAAGCCGCCCAGCTCTATATGATGACCGCTCACCTGCCCAGGGTCAACACCATCACCGACCCCGACCTTGTGGAGATCGTTAAAGCATTCAAACTTGAGGATGTCTATAGGAGAGATTTCCTTAATCTTTAATTTCAATATTTAAGTGACCCCGGTCTTTCGGATGAAAGGCCGGGGTCGTTTGTATGTAATGCGGTTTTTGATTCGGTGTGTAGTCGGAGCAGCTCGGAGATTTTTGACTGGATTATACTGCCGGCTTTCAGTCAAGTCGGCTCCCTCCCGAGGGAGACATTAGCAACTTCAATTTTTCGGCGCACATTGGAGGGCACGGCGCACATAAAAAGAAAAGGCTGCGTTTGCAGCCTCCTCTTCCTTGTGCACTTGCAATTATTCTGCGACCTCGGTCAGGTCGTCTTCGTCTCTGCCGGCGAGCAGGCTCGCAGCGGCTGCCATGACTGCAATTATCAGCCATAAGAATTTGAAAAAACCAATCATCTTTTTATCCCCTTTTATGTGATCTGTGTCACTTCTTGTCTTTATTATACGTCCGCCGCGGCCGAAAGTCCAATTACAATCCGATTACAGTTTTGAAACTGTTTTTGTTACCGTTGTAACCTTTTTTTACCGTTTTGACAGTTTTTTACTCGTATGGCCATGTTCATAATTTGTTTACAATTTCCTTGCAACAAAAATCGCCATTTTAAATACTTATTTCATGAAGCGCTGTGTGCTGGCGCTTTGCGCTCCTTAAAATCACTTTTTGAGCGGCTTTGCGGCCGCCGTATGGGGATAAAAGTGACGAACGGGAGCGAAAAAAAACGAAAAGGAGATAAACATTATGAAAAAAAGCATCAAAAGTCTGCTTGCTATCGCAGTAGCTCTCGCATGCCTGCTTTCGGTTACGCCCCTTAGTGCATTTGCGGCCGGCGGCACCGTAACCTACTATCTCAGCAGCGAAGACACCACTGCATATGCAACTCAGACTTACAACGAGGGCGATCCCATCGTGCCTCCCGAAGCTCCCACCAAGGAAGGCTCCGTCTTTAAGGGCTGGGTAACGGGTCAGGACGGCGATCAGTTCACAGCTCTCCCCGAGACCATGGGCACCGAGAACATCACCGCCTATGCTACCTGGGAGCTCAAGCAAGTGACCGTTAAGTACGTTTCCGACGGCGCCGAGGTCAGCTCCAAGACCGTTCCCTACGGCTCCTCGATGAACGCTACCATCCCCGCCGACCCCGCCAAGGAAGGCTACACCTTCGCCGGCTGGTTTGACGCCGAGGGCATCAACGCTCACAGCTACACCAACGTACCCGCAGAGGACATCACCTTCACCGCAAAGTGGCTCAAGGACGGCAATGTTAAGTATGTCGTTGACGGCAAGACCGTTGAGGAATTCTCCGTTAAGGAAGGCGATCCCATCCCCAAGCCCACAGAAGAGCCTAAGAAATTCGGCTATAAGTTCACCGGCTGGGCTCCCGAGGCTCCCGAAGCAATGGGCACCGAGGATCTCGTATTCGAGGCTCAGTTTGAGCTTGACAAGGAATTCATCACCTACGTTGTCGGCGGCACCGCTATCGCGGGCGCAGTCATCGCAGGTATCGCAGGCATCAACACCGCCATCATCACCGGCGTTGCCATCGTCGGCGGCGTTATCGCCATCATCGGCGTTTCTTCCCTCATTAAGAAGACCCACACCGTTACTTACAAGGTAGACGGCGAAGTCTATAAGACCTATAAGGTTCTTGAGGGCAAGAGCATCCCCGTCCCCGATAAGGAACCCACCAAGGACGGCTATGATTTCGCAGGTTGGACTCCGGCAGCTCCCGACAAGATGCCCGCAAACGACCTCACTTTCGACGCAAGCTGGACCAAGAAGGATAACAACATCCCCGACACCGGCTCCGTCGCAGCCCCCATCGGCGTTTTCGCAGCGCTCGGCGCAGCAGCGGCTCTCCTTGTTCTGCTCAAGAAGAAAGAGGACGCATAATTTTATTGATACATTTGCAAGTGTATAAATAAAGTGACCTCTGCAAGCAATTGCAGAGGTCTTATTTTTATTCATTCTTCAGTTTTCGGATATATTCCTTATCCTTGGCGGTCAGCTCCGCACGCTCGAGCATATCGGGGCGGCGCTCCAAAGTCCGTTTGAGGCTTTGCTCCCGCTGCCACTTCGCTATATTGGCGTGATGCCCCGAAATAAGCACTTCGGGTACCTTCTCACCGTGCCACTCAAACGGCCGTGTATACTGCGGATACTCAAGCAGGCTGCCGTAGTGGCTCTCAAGAGTGAAAGCGTCCTCGTTGGCAAGCACGCCGGGCAGCATACGGGATATGGCGTCCGCAAGTATCAGCGCGGGCAGCTCGCCGCCGGTGAGAACATAATCGCCTATGGAAATTTCTTCATCAACGATCTCGTCGATGACCCTTTGGTCAACGCCCTCATAGTGGCCGCACAGCAGCGCAACATTATCGAGCTGCGACAGCTCCTTGACCCTCTCCTGGGTCAGGGTCTTGCCCTGCGGAGACATATAGATAAGATGCGGGCGCTTGCCAAGCTCATCGCAAAGCGACATGAAGCAGTCGTAGATGGGCTGAGTCTGCATTATCATACCTGTGCCGCCGCCGTAGGGCGCGTCATCCACACGGTTATGCTTATCTTCCGTATAATCGCGGATATTGCGGCAGTTTATCTCGACGCAGCCGTTCTCTCGCGCTCTGCCGATTATGCTTTCGCCGAGCACGCCGAGGCACATATCGGGAAAGAGAGTTAAAATGTCAATCCTCATCGTCAAAAATACCTTTCAGCGGTCGGATAACGATACGGTTCGCCCCGACATCCGTCTCAACGACCACATCGGGGATGGCGGGGATAAGGTATTCGCCGGAGTCATTGGTGATATGCCACACGTCGTTGGCGCCCGTAACGCTCACGTCGGTGAGAGTGCCCCACTTCTTTGACGGATCGTCGGCGTCATAGACCTCGCAGCCTATCAGCTCGGCAATAAACCAGCTCCCCTCGGGCAGATGAGCGTCCCTGCGGCGGATATAGAGCATCCTGCCCCTGAGCGACTGCGCCTTCTCAACGCTGTCAACGCCCTCGAGCTTCATTAAAACAATGTTGCCGTGCGGTCTGGCCGATAGAACTCGGACCGCACAGCTCCCATTGCCGTCATAGTATAAAGTTTTGAATTTAGTCATAAACTCGGGCGAATCGCACCACGGGTTGACCCGAAGCTCGCCTCGCACGCCGTGGGTGCCGCATATCTCGCCCAGCTCAAGAAAATCCTTAATCAATTTCTACTACTACCCTTGAATCACGGCGGGTAGCGGCTGCACGCATGACCGTGCGGATAGCCTTGGCTATCCTGCCCTGCTTCCCTATAACTCTGCCCATATCGCTCTCGCTGACATGCAGGTGATAGACGACGGTGCCCTCCTCATTTGGGGCATCCTCGGTAACGGAGACCGCAGAGGGATCGTCCACGAGACCCTGAGCAATGCTTATAAGCAATTCTTTCATTTGTGTACTCCTAAAAAATTATTAAACTGTGCAACAGAATACGACGAAATACCCCTGCCCACGGCAAGCACGATCGGCTGAGACCGACCGCAGCATTGCCCTGCAAGGTAATTCACCGCTTTATGCCGCTATGGAATTAAAGGACGCCTTCCTTTTTGAGAAGAGCCTTGACGGTATCGGTCGGCTGAGCGCCGTTGGCGATCCACTGCTTTGCCTTCTCTGCGTCTACCTTAATCTCAACGGGGGAAACGACGGGATTGTAGGTGCCGATCTCCTCGATGAATCTGCCGTCACGGGGATATCTTGAATCCGCAACAACTATACGATAGAAAGGAGCTTTCTTTGCACCCATGCGGCGAAGTCTGATTTTTACTGCCATGATAAAATTCCTCCAAAATATATGAATTATAAATTTGTATATAATGTATCAGCCGTGTGACCGAATTACATTCCGAACTGCGAGGGGTCGAAGCCCTGGGGCAGGCGCATTTGCTGCTTTCTGCGGCGTTTGCCGCCGCGCTTGCCGCCGAACTGCTTAAACATCTTTTGCATCTGCTTGAACTGGCTGAGCAATCTGTTGACATCCTCGATGGTCTGGCCGCTGCCCGCCGCTATCCTCTTCTTGCGGGAGGGATTGATTATCTCGGGGTGGGTGCGTTCCTTCTCGGTCATTGAGAGGATTATCGCCTTCATGCGGTCGAACTTGCGCTCGTCGATGTCGATCTCGTTAGCCTTTTTGCCGATGCCGGGCAGCATTGCGAGAGTCTCGCGCAGCGAACCCATCTTGCGGATCTGATTGAACTGATCGAGCAGGTCGTTAAGATCGAACCTGTTTTGCATCAGCTTCTTTTCAAGCTCCGCAGCTTTTTTATCGTCGATGGCCATTTCGGCTTTCTCGATAAGGGAGAGCACGTCGCCCATGCCGAGTATCCTCGAAGCCATGCGGTCGGGGTGGAATACGTCGAGATTCTCGAGCTTCTCGCCCGTACCGACGAATTTTATCGGCTTGCCTGTGACCGCACGGGCTGAGAGCGCCGCGCCGCCTCTGGTATCGCCGTCGAGCTTTGTGAGGATCAGGCCGTCAATGCCGAGAGCGTCGTTGAACGCCGTTGCGACGTTGACCGAATCCTGACCGGTCATCGCGTCGACGACAAGGAGAATCTCGTGGGGCTTGACCTCAGCCTTTATGGCTTTAAGCTCGTTCATCAGAGCCTCGTCAACATGAAGTCGGCCGGCGGTATCTATGATAACATAGTCGTGACCGTGCTCCTTGGCGTAATCGACCGCTGCCTTTGCTATCTTGACGGCATCGGTCTGACCCATCTCAAAGACGGGCACGCCGACCTGCTCGCCGACGACCTGCAACTGCTTGATAGCAGCAGGACGATAGATATCGCAGGCAACGAGCATCGGGCGGTGATTCTGATTTTTAAGCATAAGTGCGAGCTTCGCACAGTGAGTAGTCTTACCTGAGCCCTGAAGTCCGCACATGAGGACTATTGTGGGCGGGTGATTGGCGCATGCCAGGCGGCTGTTGGTGCCGCCCATGAGGTTAACAAGCTCCTCACGAACTATCTTGATAACCATCTGTGACGGCGTAAGGCTCTCCATGACCTTCTCGCCTATCGCCTTCTCGGTGACTGTATTAGTGAAGTCTTTAGCGACCTTATAGTTGACATCCGCCTCGAGGAGCGCCATGCGGACCTCTCTCATAGCCGAGCGAACGTCAGCCTCGGTAAGGCTGCCCTTGCTTCTCAGATTTTTAAATGTAGCTTCAAGTCTGTCTGAAAGGCCTTCAAATGCCAAATCCGTCACCTCTTATCCGTTGAATTAATATAGATCGTATCTCAGCTCTCGAGCATTGTCATAGCTGCGGCTTTGATACGCACGCTGCAGTCGTTGATCTCTTTTGAGAGGCTGTGGCGCAGGTTATACTCGGCTATCTGATTGGCGCAGTCGATTATCTCGTTGAGGCTGCTTCGCATATCCTCAAATCTCTTTGCCATGCCGAGGCGGCTCTCCATCTCGTTGAGCTGAGTCTCCGCCCTCTTGATAGCGTCACGGACTCCCTGGCGGGTAATGCCCTCATTCTCGGCTATCTCGGAGAGAGAAAGGTCATCATTATAGTAGTACTCCAAAAAATCACGCTGCTTTGCCGTCAACATTTCACCGTAGAAATCAATAAGGATAGCTATTTCATAATTCTTTGCCACGATTGACCCTCCTTTCCCGGAAGCTCGGCAGAATGACTGCCGCCGTTTAGTGGTGATGTGTAAAGCACACAAACTTTACAGCCTGCCTATTATAACCGAAAATCATGCCGATGTCAAGCCCTAATTTTTGCGATTTCGGAATGAGTTTTCCACATTTCGGTGCGGAAAACACGTTAAAATTCTATATTTTCGCCATAATTTGTGCCGAATCAGCGAAAGCTGCACAATATAGACCAGTTTTTGAGCGTTTAAAAAGTGGAAAACTTTTTTACACCGCCACGGTGTTCCATATTTGTAAAGGCGCTGCGCTTTACAAGAATCACTTCAGCGTAACGATAGTCACACCGTCCTCGCCCTCGCCGTAGAGACCCAAACGGCTCGATTTCACATACGGTGAGGACTTTAGATAGCGCGTAACGGCGCTCCTGAGCGCGCCCGTGCCCTTACCGTGGACTATGGTGAACTCATTGAGTCCGCTTCTCAGGGCGGTATCCATGAAACGGTCAAGCTCGATTATGCAGTCGTCAACCGTCATGCCTCTGAGGTCGAGCCTTGTGGCGG
>ULVA01048983.1_pt1 | contig 74585 bp, 64 predicted proteins | sample 1958811 | NCBI WGS metagenome assembly ULVA01 (sample SAMEA4835768, study PRJEB28245) | human gut metagenome | biome: gut microbiome; material: fecal sample | place: Denmark | collected 2008
GCCCCGGTGCGTTCATCTGATGTCTTTCCGACAATCGTCTGGTAAACTTCCGACAATCGTCTTGTATACTTCCAATAATCGTCTTGTATATACTTCTGACATCTTTCTGATGTTTATTCAATATTCATCTGATATTCGCCTGATAACCGCAACATTATCATGGTGAAAGATCATCGTCAACACCCTGAAACTAGGCGGAAATTATACAGAAACGAAAAAAAATCAAAGCTACACGAAACCTGTGAATCTCTCTATGTCTTACAAACACAAAATTTTCTTCACGTTATATACAGCCAATTAATTATACAGAAAATCAAATTTCGCATGGGTTGTGATGGAATATTAATTATTTGTAATATTTGTAAGCCTATAATTCGAGCAATATTCACTCTATTTTCAATATAAAATTGCATCATCTAATAAACAATCTAATAAATAATTAATGCCTAAGCCACATCTTTATCATTCCTAAAAAGTGCATAATTTTATCACTTTATGTACAAAAAAGTAAAAAAGAACACAATCGATCCAGTTTTTTTCACTTTTTCATAATAAAATAACAAAAGGAGAGAAATTTATAGCTAAATTAAGAAAAGCACATAGAAAAATCAAAAACAACAAGTTATCTTTTTACCAATTTGGATTTTCAAGCTATGATACACAACGAAAAAATCCCCCTTTTGAATACAAATCCAAAAGGGGGATTATATATGTGATAATCTAAAAGATATATAAATAATAATCTAAAAAATCATCTATATGATACACAGCTTGTTAATTACTTATTAGCAAGCTCTGCCTTGATAGCCTCTGTAAGAGCTGGAACGATCTTGTTGAGATCTCCAACTACACCATAGTCAGCTACATCAAAGATAGGAGCATCCTCATCCTTGTTGATAGCAACGATGATGTCTGACTCTTCCATACCAGCTACGTGCTGGATAGCACCTGAAATACCGATTGCGAAGTATACCTGTGGACGTACTGTCTTACCAGTCTGACCAACCTGAAGCTCCTTTGGCTTCCAGCCTGAATCTACAACTGCACGTGAGCATGATACCTGTCCGCCAAGTACCTCTGCAAGATCATCAAGAAGCTTGAAGTTCTCTGCTGAACCAACTCCACGACCACCTGAAACAAGGATCTTAGCATCCATGATATCCTTGATATCTGAAATAGCCTTTGAGATCTCAAGGATCTCAACATACTTGTTGTTAGGTACGAATCCTGGATTGTACTCGATAACCTCTGCCTTCTTACCTGCTACTCTGTCAAGCTTCTGCATAACACCTGGACGAACTGTAGCCATCTGTGGACGGTTGTCAGGACATGCGATTGTAGCGATTGTGTTACCACCGAATGCAGGACGTGTCATAAGAAGCTGATTGTGCTTCTGCTCCTGATTTGGAAGTGCAACAAGAGGGAAATCACCGATCTCAAGTAATGTACAGTCTGCTGTAAGACCTGTAGCTACTCTAGCTGAAACTGTTGGGCCAAGATCTCTACCGATTGCTGTAGCACCAACTAAAACGATCTCTGGCTTGTACTCATTGATAACTGATGCAAGTGCGTGTGCATATGGCTCAGTTCTGTAATCCTTGAGCTCTGGATCGTCAACAACGATAACTCTGTCTGCGCCGTACTCTGCAAGCTCATCTACAAGACCCTTAACGTCTGAACCGATAAGTACTGCAGTTACCTTCTCGTCAAGCTTTTCTGCAAGTCTCTTTCCTTCTCCAATAAGCTCGAAAGAAATACCACTTAACTTATTATCTACCTGCTGTGCAAAGACAAATACGCCTTTGTAGTTCTTCATTTCTTCTGCGTTCATTGCGCCCATTTTATTCACCACTTTTCCTTTACTATATTAGATTACATGCTTATCCTTTAACTTGCCAACAATATAGCTAACTGCCTCGTCTGGAGAATCAGGAACAACCTTCTCGCCTGCACCCTTTCTTACCTTATCTGAAGCCTTAGCAATCTTTGTAGGTGAGCCCTTAAGACCGATGTTAGAATCATCAACATCAACAAGGTCTGCTCTGCCAAGTGTTGTGATCTCTGCATTAACTGCATCAAAGATTCCACCTGGAGTCATGTATCTTGGCTCATTTAACTCAGAAAGTGCTGTTACAAGGCAAGGCATCTTAGCCTTTAACATATGATATCCGTCATCATACTGACGCTTAACAACAACTGCGTCTCCGTCAACCTTGATCTCCTGTGCGTATGAAATTACAGGAATTCCAAGATGCTCAGCGATCTGTGGTCCAACCTGAGCTGTATCTCCATCAATAGCCTGACGACCTGTGATAATCAGATCATAATCAAGCTTTCTGAGAGCTCCGGCGATTGTTGTTGATGTAGCCCATGTATCAGCTCCACCAAGAACACGATCTGTTACAAGAACGCCCTTGTCAGCTCCCATAGCGATTGCTTCCTGAAGAACATCAGCAGCCTTTGGAAGACCCATTGTAAGAACTGTTACCTCTGCACCATACTGATCCTTTAATCTAAGTGCAGCCTCAAGTCCTGCCTTATCATCAGGGTTCATGATTGTAAGCATTGCTGCTCTGTTTAATGTACCATCTGGGTTGAACTGTACTCCACCCTTTGTATCAGGTACCTGCTTTATACAAACTATAACCTTCACGTTAAGTACCTCCTATATTACTTTAATAAGTTTGCAGAAATAACCATACGCTGAACCTCTGAAGTTCCCTCGTAGATCTCTGTAATCTTAGCATCACGCATCATACGCTCAACATCGTACTCCTTGATGTAGCCGTAACCACCGTGTAACTGAACACACTTTGTAGTAACTTCCATAGCAACCTCAGCTGCATAAAGCTTAGCCATAGCTGCCTCTACTGAGTAAGAAACCTTAGCACCGCTCTGGTACTCATCCTTCTTTCTTGCTGCCTTGTATACGAGAAGCTTAGCTGCCTCGATCTTTGTTGCAAGGTCTGCAAGAACGAACTGTGTATTCTGGAACTGAGCGATTGATCTTCCGAACTGCTTTCTCTCTTTAACATAGTTTACTGTTGTCTCGAGAGCGCCCTCTGCAATACCAAGAGCCTGAGCAGCGATACCGATACGTCCACCGTCAAGTGTGTGCATAGCGATATTGAATCCTTTACCCTTCTGTCCAAGAAGAGCGTCCTTTGGTATACGGCAGTCTGTGAAGATAAGCTCGTATGTTGAAGAACCACAGATACCCATCTTGTTCTCCTTTGTACCGAATGTAAATCCAGGTGTACCCTTCTCTACGATGAATGCTGAGATCTCCTTCATCTTTCTGCCACGCTTCTCAACGATACCAGTAACTGCGATAACGATATATACGTCAGCCTCTTTACCGTTTGTGATGAAGCACTTTGATCCGTTAAGTACCCACTCGTCTCCGTCAAGTACAGCCTTTGTCTGCTGTCCCTGAGCATCTGTACCAGCACCTGGCTCAGTAAGACCGAAAGCACCAAGCTTTCTGCCTGAAGCAAGATCAGGAACATACTTCTCCTTCTGAGCTGGTGTACCAAATGTCACGATAGGATCAACACAGAGTGATGTGTGTGCTGATACGATAACACCTGTAGTACCACAAACCTTTGAAAGCTCCTCAACGCACATAGCATATGTGAGAATATCACAACCCTGTCCGCCTAACTCCTTAGAAACAGGAATTCCTAAGAAACCATACTTTGCCATCTTCTCTACAGTCTCTCTAGGAAATCTGTGCTGTTCGTCAATTTCCTGAGCAAGAGGCTTTACTTCATTCTGCGCGAACTCTCTGAATAAATTCTGCGCCATTTCATACTTCTTGTCTAAAGCGAAATCCATTCTAATTATTCCTCCATGAATATATTATATTACTTAGCACTATTACTGAGCATCAACTGGTGTCTTTGTACGATCAGCATTGTATACATAGAATCCTCTGCCGCTCTTAACACCAAGGTTGCCGCCACGTACCATCTTACGAAGTAATGGACATGCACGATACTTGCTGTCACCTGTCTCATTGTACAGAACGTCCATGATTGCAAGACAGATATCAAGGCCTACGAAATCACCTAACTCAAGTGGTCCCATTGGATGGTTAGCACCAAGCTTCATAGCAGAGTCAATACCAGCTATGTCTGATACACCTTCCATCTTGATGAATGCAGCTTCGTTGATCATCGGGATGAGGATTCTGTTTACTACGAATCCAGCAGCCTCGTTAACCTGTACTGGAGTCTTACCGATCTCCTCTGAGATCTTAACGATCTTCTCTACAGTCTCAGCTGGTGTATTAACACCTGCGATAACCTCGATGAGCTTCATTCTGTCAGCTGGATTGAAGAAATGCATACCGATCATAGGACGTGTAAGACCATTTCCAATCTCTGTGATAGAAAGTGATGATGTGTTTGAAGCGAATACACACTCTGGCTTGCAGATCTTGTCAAGCTCAGCAAATGTTGTCTTCTTTACTTCCATGTTCTCGAAAGCAGCCTCAACTATAAGGTCGCAGTCTGCACATAAGTCTTCCTTAAGACCTGGAGTGATGCTGGCAAGAATACCATCAACCTTCTCCTGTGTCATCTTTCCTTTTTCTACGAGTCTTGCATAACCCTTAGCGATCTTATCCTTACCGCCTTCAGCCCACTCCTGCTTGATATCGCAGAGTGCAACCTCGTATCCGTCAACCTGAGCAAATGCCTTAGCAATGCCCTGACCCATGGTTCCTGCACCAATTACGCCAACCTTCATTTTTATGTCCTCCTAAATCTTTTTTTCCGGTAAACATGAGAAATTCATATACGTTTCGTTTAACATGCTACCATAATACTTATATCACACATTTAGGATGGTTTACCTTTATCAGATTCCCCACCCTGTTGAACACCAGCCATACAAAATTTGCCTACGGCAAATGGCTGGTGCTACATGTCAGTTTTTCACAGAAAAACTGACACATATTCTAAATGTTAATATCAGAACTGTTAATTATTACTTGTTCTGGAAAGGAACAACCTTAAGCTTCTTTTCCTTGTCTTTCTCAAGGAAGTTGCCCATTCCTGCCTTCTGATCCTCTGTCTCGAAACAGTCACCAAAAAGCTTCTCCTCAATAACAATTGCCTGATCCATATCTACCTGTAAGCCATCGTTAATAGCCTTCTTGCAGTTTCTCACTGCAATAGGAGCGTTCGCTGCGATTCCGGCTGCCATCTTCTTAGCTGCTGGAAGGAGCTCCTCAAGTGGATAAACAGCATTCACAAGACCGATTCTGTAAGCCTCGTCAGCCTTGATGTTTCTTGCTGTATAGATAAGCTGCTTAGCCATGCCTGCGCCTACAAGACGCGCAAGTCTCTGTGTTCCACCAAAACCAGGTGTGATACCAAGACCAGCCTCTGGCTGACCGAATATTGCATTCTCTGAGCAGATTCTGATATCACAGCTCATTGAGATCTCGCATCCGCCGCCAAGAGCGAATCCATTCACTGCTGCGATGACTGGGATAGGGAATGTCTCAATGGCTCTGAACACATCGTTACCCTTCTTACCGAAGGCCTCTCCCTCTGCCTTTGTGAGTGTTGACATCTCACCTATATCAGCTCCGGCAACAAATGACTTCTCACCGGCACCTGTAAGAATAAGACATCTTGTTGTATCAAGATCAACTGCCTTGAATGTTGCATCAAGCTCCTCAAGAACAGCACTGTTGAGTGCATTCAGAGCCTTTGGGCGGTTGATAGTAACGATTCCTACATATCCATCCTGTTCGTATGTAACAAACTCCATGATGTATCTCCTTTTTATACTGATTTGCAGAAGCTGGCTGCATGGAATGAAGTCAGCTCCGCTTTGAATTTTATAAATTGCTTTGAATTAGTCCTCGATCTTAACGACTGTTGAGCAACCCATTCCACCACCGATACAGAGAGTAGCAAGACCTGTCTTAGCACCCTTTGCCTGCATCTCATGAAGAAGTGTAACAAGGATACGGCATCCTGATGCTCCAACTGGATGTCCAAGAGCGATAGCACCACCGTTAGGGTTAACCTGCTTGTCAACATCAAATCCAAGATCTTTAGCAACTGCTACTGACTGAGCAGCAAATGCCTCGTTTGCCTCGATAACGTCGAAGTCCTCAATCTTGAGACCAGTCTTAGCCATAACCTTCTTGGTTGAAGCTACAGGTCCGATACCCATGATTGAAGGATCAACTCCGCCAAGTGCTCCAGCTACCCATGTAGCCATAGGCTTAACACCAAGCTCCTTAGCCTTCTCCTCGCTCATAACAACGATAGCTGCAGCACCATCATTGATACCTGAAGCGTTACCAGCTGTAACAAATCCGTTAGGATTGATTGTTCTGAGTCTTGAAAGAGTCTCAACTGTAGTACCAGGTCTTGGTCCCTCATCCTTCTTGAACTCAACCATCTCTTTCTTCTTCTTTACCATAACTGGTACGATCTCAGCGTCAAATGCGCCTGACTCCTGAGCTGCAACTGCCTTCTGCTGGCTCTTTGCTGCAAACTCATCAAGCTCCTCACGTGTAAGACCCCACTGCTCACAGATATTGTCAGCTGTCTTGATCATGTGATAGTCATTGAATGCATCCCACAGAGCATCGTTTACCATTGTATCTACGAGTACACCATTGTTCATTCTGTAACCGAAACGACCCTTCATCATAGCATAAGGAGCCATAGACATGTTCTCCATACCACCTGCAACTACGATATCAGCATCTCCTGCCTCGATCATCTGTGCAGCCATGTTGACACAGTTAAGACCTGAACCACAGACAACGTTAACTGTAACAGCAGTTGTCTCGATTGGAAGTCCAGCCTTGATTGAAGCCTGACGTGCTACGTTCTGTCCCTGACCAGCCTGGATAACACAACCCATGTATACGTGGTCTACCTGATCTGCAGGAACTCCTGCTCTGTTGATAGCCTCCTTGATAACGATTGAACCAAGCTCTGCAGCTGGTGTTGTGCTGAGTGATCCACCCATTGTTCCGATAGCTGTACGACATGCGCCTGCTAAAACAATCTTCTTTGCCATTTTCAAATCCTCCATTTTAAATATTTAAAAATTTAGTGTGACATAAGACTACATATATAATAAATCTTTTTGAATGCCATATATTGTATGTTTTACTACAGTTTAGACAACACACAGCAAACTAAAAGTTCACACAATCTGTCATAATTCTAGCACAAAAGCATGTGCCACGCAACAAAAAATGAGCCGTCACTCTGGAAAGCTATTTCATTCTGTTCCTTTCTTTTCCATTTTTGTGTTTTCCTTGCCCCGATACTTTTTTGTTGTTTGATGATATTGCTTTATTATTTTTGCTATTTTTAACTTTATTGCCTGTATTATTCTTATTTTTTACATTATTACCATATGAATGTCTGTCTGGTGCTTCGCTTTTTTTATCCATTTTTCTCGGAGTTATCAGACATTTTTTATCAAAGCCAATCAGATCCTGTCTTCCTGCTTTAATAAGTGCCTCTTTGACAAGATCATAATTTTCAGGCTTTCTGTACATCATGAGTGCCTTCTGCATGGCTTTCTCATGAGGATTATGTGGAACATATACCGGTTCCATAGTTCTCGGATCAACACCTGTATAATACATACAGGTTGATATAGTAGAAGGCGTAGGATAAAAGTCCTGTACCTGCTCAGGCATATATCCTATATCCCTGACATATTCAGCAAGCTCTACAGCTTCCCTTAGCGTAGATCCAGGATGCGATGACATGAGATATGGAACAACATACTGCTGTTTTCCTGTCTTAGCATTTACTCTCTGATATCTCTCTATAAAACTTTCGTACACACTGTTTTTGGGTTTCCCCATCATCTTCAGAACATTGTCAGATACATGTTCAGGCGCAACTCTGAGCTGGCCGCTTATATGCTTCTCGCAAAGTTCACGAAGGAATTCATCGCTGCTGTCTGCCATCACATAATCAAACCTTATACCCGATCTTATGAATACCTTTTTCACGCCCGGTACTGCCTCAAGCTTTCTGAGAAGCTCCACATAATCTTTGTGGTCAATTTTAAGGTTTTTGCACGGATTCGGAAACAAGCACTGTTTATTCGTACATGCACCATATTTGTCCTGCTTTGAACATGCCTTATGTCTGAAATTTGCAGTTGGTCCACCAACATCATGGATATAGCCTTTAAAATCAGGCTCATGAGTCATCCGCTCAGCCTCCCTGACTAGCGATTCGTGGCTTCTGGTCTGGATGATCCGTCCCTGGTGAAATGTCAGTGCACAAAAGCTGCAGCCTCCAAAGCACCCTCTGTTGCTGGTCAAACTGAACTTTATCTCTGATATTGCTGGTATGCCGCCTGCAGCTTCATACATTGGGTGATACGTATTCATATATGGCAGATCATACACGTCATCCATCTCCATCTGAGTGAGCGGATACGAGGGCGGGTTCTGGACTATGTATCCTCTGTTGCCATACCCTTCCACAAGGGTTTTTGCAGAATATGGATCTGTATTTATATATTGCGTATAAAAACTCTTCGCATATTCAAGTCTGTCACCGGACAGTTTGTCATAATCAGGCAGCATGATACTGTCATCAGGCAAACCCGATATATCCTTGGTTCTATAACACGTTCCGCGAACAAACGTTATATCCTTCACATCTATTCCACTTTCCAGAGCCTCTGCAATTTCCACCATACTGTGCTCGCCCATTCCATATGACAGTATATCCGCAGACGAATCAACAAGAATGGAATGCTTTAATTTATCAGACCAATAATCATAATGAGCAAGCCGTCTAAGACTCGCCTCAATTCCGCCTATAATTATCGGAACGTCCTTATATGTTCTCCTAATGAGATTACAGTATACAGTAGTCGCATAATCAGGCCGGAGTCCCATCTGCCCTCCTGGAGAATATGCATCCTTTTGTCTTCTCTTCTTGGAAACCGAATAATGATTAACCATAGAATCCATATTGCCTGCGCACACCAAAAAGCCCAGTCTTGGTCTGCCAAAAACATCAATGCTCTTGTCATCTTTCCAATCAGGCTGGGCAATCATGCACACTTTATATCCATATCTTTCAAGTAACCTGCTAATAATCGCAGGACCAAATGACGGATGATCCACATAAGCATCTCCTATGACATACACAAAATCAGCTTCAGACCATCCTCTTTTTTCCATATCAACTCTAGAAACCGGTAAAAAATCTTTATCCATTCTATATCCTTCTATAATGCAATCCGGCAGATAACACCTGCCACATCCATCAATAACACAATCTCTGTCACATCAATCATCTTTCTTATCACTCAGATTTACCGACATTCCAGCTCCAAGTGCAACAGCTTCAAGCGCTTTTTCTGATATATATGCATCTATACCTGTACGCTCTTTTATAAGTTTATCAAGGCCATATATAAGACTTCCTCCACCAGTCAGCACTATACCTGAAACTGCTATGTCTGAAACCAGTTCTGGAGGAGCTGTCTCAAGCACATTATGAATAGCGCCCAAAATATGATTTGTTGTCTCTTCAAATGCGTCAACAGTCTCATTTGCAGTTATAGTCACAGCCTTTGGGAGTCCTTTAATCAGATCACGGCCTTTTATGTCATAAGCAACATCTTCTTCTCTCTTCATAACAGACCCTATTGCAAGTTTTGCATTCTCGGCAGTCTGATCACCTATAAGCAGGTTATACTTTCTTCTTGCATATTTAATTAAAGCATTGTTGTAATCGTCTCCTGCATACTTTATAGAACTACTCTCAACAGCTCCGCCAAGTGAGACAACAGCTATATCTGTAGTTCCCCCTCCTATATCCACCACCATATTGCCTTTTGCTTCATACACATCAACATTTGCACCCACAGCAGCAGCCAGCGGTTCCTCCATTACATAAACAGTCTTCGCTCCTGTCTTATATACAGCCTCCTCGACAGCACGCCTCTGGACTTCTGTTACTCCACTTGGAACACACACGCATATACGAGGTCTTCCAACTCCCGATCTCTTCTCCATTGCGCTTCTTATAAATGCCTTTAACATTATCTCTGTAATGGTGTAATCAGATATAACGCCCTTGTTAAGTGGGCGTACAACCTCTATATTCTCAGGGGTTTTCCCTATCATTTTTTTTGCTTTTGTACCAATCGCTATTACTTTTTTGGTGGACACTTCATATGCAACAACAGAAGGCTGGTTGACAACTACCCCTTTACCTCTTACGCTGATCAATACGTTTGACGTTCCTAAATCTACTCCTATATCAGTTGAAAGCATATAAATATCTCCTTATCACAAATTTATGTATTAAAAATACCAGTGCTATAACACAAATATTATAAGCACTGGCATCTTATTTTTCAACAAAATTCTACAGCATCAATACTGTACAAAAATCGTTTTTATAATTACTTTATCTCTTTTTTCAGAACCTTCTTATCTATAGGGTCTCTTGTCTCTGCCGCAGCCATAGCACTGTCCATGGCAGTAAGAAGACGATCTATATTTCCTGATTCCATACCCATGAGAATATTCTTGATTGATGCATCCGCACCGCTTTCAAGCTTGAATCCCTTCTCTTCAACATAACACTCAGCAACATCAACCATACCGCTTTCATTGATCTGGTCAAAATAAACCCTGTTGTTGAATGCTCTTGCCTGAGTCATATTGGATGCAAGCATATTACTGAGCGCAGTTTTCTCACCTGTTAAAATGATCTTGATATCATTTTTTCCAGGTGAACACAGATCAACCATCTCCTTAAATCTATCTGACGTGATAAGGCCTGCACTCTCAACTATAAGGCATCCACCTTTAAGTTTTGCAACAGCTCCGGAAAGTTTACCGCTATTGATTACCTTTGCCTTAACCTTTGCCTTAGCCTGAGATTTGCAGATTCCCATGTCATAATAGAATTTCGCAAAATCTTCTCCAACCATAGTAAGACCAAATCCATGCTGACCAAGAATTACTATATTCTTTGATCTCTTAGGATCAACCTTAAGTGTCTGAAGAACATTCACTATCTGTGCACCAGCTGGCTCAACACCGAGATACTTATACAGATACTTAGCTTCCTTAGGAAGTGACTTACGTCTTGCAGCAACATTCTCACTGATTGTTGCTGCCATAGTTGCCTCCTCATCCTGTGAGATAACCTTTGCAGCTTCCTCTACCTTTCCTGCCTTAAGGAGTTCTTCCTGTTTTCTGTATTCCTCTTCTCTCTTTATAGCCTTCTCAAGTACCTTTGCAGCAGCACCTGACTTACTTCTGATATCTGCAAGCTGCTTCTTAACTTCTGCCTCTGCCTTTTCCAAAGCTTCAAGATCTTTCTTCTTCTTAGCCTCAGCTTCTTCCTTAGCTTTCTTTGCAGCTTCCTTTCGTGCAACAACACGCTCTGCCTGCTCCGTCTTAAGCTCAGAAATCTTATTCTTTAATTCAGTTTCCTTTTTCTTCGCCTCATCAAGAATCTTCTTAGCCTCAACTTCAGCCTTAGCCTTCAGGTTCGCAGCTTCCTGCTCAGCCTTAAGGGCTACAGACTTAACCTTTTCAAGCTCATTTGCCTCAGCCTTGGCATACTTCTCCTCTTCGGAAGCAATAAGCTCCTCATGTTTTGCAGCACGTATCTTGCCATCAGCAGCAAGCCTATCAGCTTTTTCTTTAGCCTGATTCTCTGCATTCTGAATTTCTACTTCTTCTGAAATCTTTGCCTCTTCTACAATCTGCTCAGCTTCCTCAGATGCAGCCTCAGCCTTTGCAAGGAGATCTTCAGCCTCAACAAGCGACTTCTTTGCTGAGTTAAGGGCATCCTGAGCCTCAGCCTTTGCCGCCTTAAACGAATTATTCTCCTTCTGCGCAGCATCTACATCATTCTTAATCTTCTTGTTCTCGTCCTCTGCCTTCGCAATATCAGCAGCAGCCTTTTTGATAAATGCCTCACTGTCAGCAATCTTCTTCTGAACCTCAGCCTTTGCCTTCTTTGCATTCTCAAGAGCCTTGATTGCTTCAGCCTCAACAGCCTCAGCCTTCTTAAGCTCCTCCTTCTGGATCGCAAGCTTTGTATTGGCATCATTTCTACTGTTCTTTGTGTTCTTTATTGTATTGTCAGAATCTGAGAGTTTCTTCTTCAGATCTGCAAGAGTCTTGGATGACTTGGCTTCAAGCTCTGTTGTGTTCTTAAGGTTCTCATCAGCCTCCGATTCTGCCTTCTTAGACTCGCTAAATATTGTACCAGCCTTGTCCTTATCAGATTCAGCAGATCCAGCAAGCTTTGCAGCCTTTGCCTCTTCATCAGCTCTCTTCTTCTTTGCAGCCTCAATCGCCTTGGACTTAGCAGCATCTATGTCAGACCTCTTCTTATCATCTTCAAGAACTGCCTTCTTGAAATCTGCGTCACTCTTCTCAATGTTGGACTTCTTGGCATCTGCAAGAGCCTTGATAGCTTTATCAGCCGCAGCCTGAGCCTCATTGATCATGTTGGTCTTGAACGTTTCTGGATCACTCTCTGCAAGAATCTTGTCTGACTGTTTCTTTGAAGATTCGTTTGAATCGTCAATCTCCTTCTTGAGTTTTGTTACAGCCGCATCAAGTTCTTTCTCCTCACGCTCAAGAAGTTCTGCATCACCCTTCTTCTTAGCCTCAGCTTCCTGTGTCATCTTGGCATCATAGCTCTGCTTCTTTGCAGTAAATTCCTCAAGCTGCTTCTCGAGATCCTTCTCTGCCTTTTCACATTCCTCTATGGTCTTCTTAGAAGTTTCCGCATGCTTCTTTGCTTCCTCAGCATTCTTTCTGGCATCATCTATAGCCTGCTGCTTCTTTGCCTCCGCCTCAGCCTTAGCCTTTTCTGCAGCAGCCTTCTTTCTGGCTTCCTCAGCCTCTTTGCGCTTCTTCTCTTCCTCTGCCTTACGCTTAGCTTCCTCTTCAGCCTTCTTCTTAGCCTCTTCCTCTGCCTTCTTCTTGGCTTCCTCTTCAGCTTTCTTCTTAGCTTCTGCCTCTGCTTTACGCTTCTCTATCTCCTCAGGGCTTTCCTCATCTATATTGGACAGATTCTTTATACCAGCACCAAGGAAATCATCATCGTCGTCCTCGTCATCATCAAAATCATAGAGAGACGCACCACCGCCATTCTGTTTATTTCTATCTGGCAGAATGCTGAACAAATCACCATTTGAATCGCTGCCCTCTGCAGGTGCCTTAACCTTTTTGACTTTGGCATTCTTATCTGCAACCCACTCAAGTGAATCTTCTTCAGTGCCATTCTCTGTATCTTCATCTTCGAGTACGATGTTACTTCCGCCTTTAGACTTGACCGTACCTTTACCAGTCTCTGAGCCAAATCCAAGACCGCCACCAAGGCCACCCTCCGGTTTAGGTATGCTTCCAAGGCCGCCCTCAGACTTCACACCACTGCCAAGGCCGCCACCAAGGCCACCGCCAAGACCGCCTTCCGACTTGGCAACGCCACCAAGGCCACCGCCAACAGCTCCTCCAAGACCGCCACCTAACTTGCCTGCTCCAAGGCCACCACCGAGTCCGCCAAGACCACCGTCTTGAACATCATCAGCAACCCCGCCAAGATTAAGACTGAGCTTTGGTGCAGCTTCTTTTTTCTCCTCTTTCTTGTCTTTTTCTTCTTTTGACTGTTCAGCTCCCTCGTTCTGAACATTCTCTCTCTTATCGTCCTCAGATATTTTTTCTGGTTCATCTTCCCTGACGATACCGAGAGCTTCCTCTCTCTTTCGGCGTTTCTTCGCCTCTATGCGTTCCAACTCCTCCTTGGACAAAGTTTTGTGTTGGCTTTTTGTAGTCTCTGCCTCTTTTTTCTTGCCACCATTCTTAAGAAGCTGTTCTTCTTCTTCCCTCTTCTTCTTGGCAGCCTGAGCAGCTCTCTCTTTTTCAAGCTGGGCTTTGATCGCAGCAATCATTGCTTCTGTCTGATCTACAGCCAATTCCCTCGCCTCCTTCCGCGTATTCACAAATAAAAAGCATACTATACATACCTATGCTACTTTATTTCTTAATTGTCAGCCTTTTAATTTAAAAGACTTTTTTTCTTTTTTATCTGACCCACCATCCTGCTTTGCAAGCAATTCATCTTTATCACTTATATTTTCTGCTATTGAAGCATCCTCCGGATGCGTGTCATCATCATCAAAATCAAGTATTGATTTAAACTCAGCATTAAACTTTATACCAAGTCTCGCAAGAAGTCTGTCAGTTTCACCGATAAGATCTTCTTCTTTTTTTAGATTCTCATGTATCTTTGCCTCATTCTTATCAATCACGGCATTAACATCTTTATCCGCCTTAATATCATAAAATACAGCTCCATCAGTATTGTAATCTGGAAACAAACTACTCTTAAACACCGGAAACTCTGCATTTTTTGTCTTTTCCGATACATAACGGCGATACGAATGCACATCTTTTTCAGAAGATAATGTATCTTCTATCTGTGTTTCAGAATCACGCACTGCATCATCTATCACATCAGGCTCCGTTTCTTCATGTACTTCTTCCGTCTGTTCCACGCTTTTATCTATCACAGAACACTTTTCCTCAACTTCTGTTGATTCTTCATCCGGCATTTCCGAATCTGCTGTCAATTCTGGTTCTGCTGTCAATTCTGAATCTACTGCCACTTCCGAATCTACTGTCAATTCTGAATCAAACTCATTATAGCTATCTTCTGACTGATCCTCATTCGAATCTGTTTCAAACATCGTCTCATCCACCAGAACAACATTCTCGTCGGACTCACCAGCTTCTGACTCTTCCAGTTCAAATTCATCGATATCAAATTCTTCAAGAGACTCAAATGCCTTATCAAAATCAAAATCACCTGACTGTTCTTTATCGGCTTCAAGCGCCTCAGATTCTTCATGCAATTGTACTGCTTCTGTTTCTACTGACTCAGTTTCTTCTACTGCCTCGGTTTCTTCTACCGTATCCGTCTCATCTGTATCTGAGACATCAGATACAACATCTACCTGCACCGCTTCAACGTCATCAACATATCCAGATTCAGTCATATCATTTTCAACGTCATCTGTTGTTGCAACACTTTCATCAATCTGCATCTGATCATTCTTTTCAGGTTCTAATTTTTCCACTTCATCTTCATCAAAATTAACAACCTCAACACCCTGATCATCAGCGTCCAGATCAAACTCCCCCTGGTCTAAATCACAATCTGAGAATACATCGTCAAATGTCTCCTCAATCTGTTTGTCTTCTGCCTTATCCGTCTCCTGATCTTCATCCTGAATATCCTCAGGAATATCAACCATGACTACCTCCTCAGGCTCTTCCTCTATAACAAAATTATCCTGTTGACTCTCAAAATCATCAACAATGTTCTCATCATCTTCATTGTATACAGCTGCATCCTCCGGAGAAAGTTCGCCACTAATCTCCACCATATCCGCATCCCGCTGTACATCAGCTTTATCCTCAGCAATGGCTTTCTCTGGCTGCCCTACATCGGAAGCTTCTCCGTTATCGTCAGGATCCTTTGAGACAACCTCATCAAGAAGCTGTTCTTTATCTAACTTGTTCTCTGTAAGTTCTTCGATCTCCTTCTCGACAATCTCCTCTTCCTTTTTTGACATTCTGCCAAACAGTCCAAATCCTTTCTTCTTTTGCTGCGGATCTTCCTGTTCTTCCCTTCGGGCTTCCTTTTTCTGTTCTTTCTTGTCCTTCGACCTGAGCCACATCTGTTTAAACTTCATGGTGCTTGTAACAGGTGCGTCATCCTCCACCATGATCATTATCTTTGCATCATCCGGATGTATCCTCTGATCATCATCAGCAAGAATCTTACCTTCAAATTCTCTGATATCGTTCTGTTCTGGATCATCATCCACAATTTCCTTTGTCGGATAACAATAAATCTCTGTCTCCAAATCTGTCGTATCAGACATCATGTCATCAAGCTCTGCCAGATGTGTAGAATTCCTGTAGTTAGCTCTGAATTCAGCGCATCCCGCATTAAACTTCTGTTTATTTCGTATGTACGCCTGAAGAAGAAGCATCTCATAATCCCACTCCTCAGAAGTCTCCATATCATTTGCAGTTACAAGAATACTGTACAACTCATTGACAGGCTTCCTATGCGCCTTAGCTATCATATATTCCAGTCTGTATGTACCTGCATCCTTCTCTTTCTGATTAAACTGATATATCTCATAGTAATGTTCTGCCAGACTTGTAAATCCCATAGAAAGATATAATCTGATAATGGAATAGATTATCTTGTTGCCAATCGGCGCCATGGAATGGGCTCTGACCAGCGCAGCTCTGGCATCTGCGTACCTCTGGTTCTCATAATACACTTCTCCGCATATCCTTATAAACTGCGGACTGAGGGACTTTGACAAATCCTGATGTTCAAGTATATCGAGAGCGAGGCTGTAATCACCATTGTCTGCAAGTTCTTTTATTTTGTTGACACTCGACATGCTAATTCCTGTACTCATTACCCAGCCTCCCACATTTTTATCGTCGTATTATTTTATCATAAATGACATTTGTTTACAACCTTTTGATTAGCAAGCAAAAGGATCACACCAACCACAATTCCAGCAGCAAAACCAGCTATATGTGCCACATTATCAATTCCCTCTGACAATTGCCCGTTGACAATAGTAAGCACCAGAAGAACAATCATATTCATGAGTGATAAATCCTTAACCCTGCCTTTGTTTTTGACCGCTATAACAACAAGGATACCAAGCAGCCCAAATATCGCCCCCGATGCCCCAGCAGCGTAATCATACGTGCCATGGGCAAGGCACTCAAAATATGACACCACTGAAGATGTAAGGCCCGTAACAATATAAACTGCCAGATATTCAAACCTACCGATAATATTTTCTACTCTTGCACCAAGAGCGATCAAAATGACCATATTTCCAAAAAGATGTGCAAACCCAAAATGAGTAAACATAGCGGTAAAAAATCTGTAAAATTCGCCTTTTTCGGATATTGCCTGAACATTGACTGCAAGCCTGTATTCAAGTGGAGTGCCCCCCGAACCACCAGAACTGTACACACACGCAATATATACTGCAATGTTGAGCAGTACAAGTATAGGTGTTATCACACCAAATATATTTCTGAGTGTTCTGTTTGATTTTTCATTTTCGAAGGCCAGCTGTTTATCTATAACATCATACAAGCCGTCAAAATCCGAAGGCTGATTTTCAAAAATATATAACTTTCCATAATCCTCTGTAAACAGCCAGACACTGTCAAGATTCTTGACGATATCAAGCGTTGCATCATCAAACATTCCGTTTGGTGTTATGAGAATATTGAGTATTTTCACATTTTTATGGAAATTAAAAGACAAATCCAGAAAGATCTTATTATTGAAATCTTTTAGTTCTTCAGCACTCAGATCATGATTGCTTCCTATAACAACAACGTATACGGCATCATCAACAACTTTGCCGTATACGTTATTACTTTCAGGATTAAGTTTTCGGTAGCCTTTCCTTACAAGGCAATTCATTATCTGAAACATATATTGCTGCATAACAAAATCCTATAAACCTAAGAATAAATTCTCAACCTTCTCAATTACTGAATCCTTCATAGATCCTCTGGTTTTCTCATAATATAAACCAGATTCCATGATCTGAAGAAGCTGCATTCTAAGTCCTGAATCGATATCTTTAATATACTTCATCAAAACATCCTTGATCTCGATTACATACTCCTTCGTCTTCATCTCCTCAAGCATAGGCTCATAATTGAACGTGACAGAATTCTTCATCTCATCCTGTTTTCTTCCACAGATGACACATTCCTCTGAGCCGCCCTCATTGACATGTCCACAGTTACATGTCCATACAAGTCCATCTGACTTATAATTTGCTACAGCATCTATACCCTTCTTAAGCTTAAGAGCCTTGAACTTTGTATCAGACATCTCTATGCCAATTGAATCCGCATCTATTTCATATACACCGTTCGCCTTCACGTACTTCTTTATATACACCTTCGCGGAGGTTATCATCTTTATATATTTATCCGGGAGCTTACACTCCACATAATCGGATTTGAGAAGGTTAAGGTTGGTCTTCTCAAATGTAAAATCAACATCTGGCAAAGTAATATTATCACCATAGATATTGGTAAACTGCACCTCTGCCTTGATTGCTCTTATATCGTCATTATTATAATTGTTGAACCATCCACACACCTTAGTTCCTTTTCCCTCTGATGCAAGGATTATCTTTGACGCCCTTGGGACGAGAAGATCATAGTAGTTGCGCACATAAATATCTTTTCTGACAAAATTACTCTTGTCAAATTCTGATTTATACTGCTGCTCTATCTTTACAAGAGTACCACTTGCAACAACCGCAGTAACATTGTTTGTGTAAACCTCAACTCCCGTTCTGAAACCTACTACAGCATTATAACCACACTCACCAACAAGTTCAGTAAAATTCTTAATTGTTTCATTAAGTATCTCGTCTATCTTCTCCTGATACACATCTCTTCTGTCTGTGGCTATATCAGCTATAGATGTTCCAATATCCTTAAGGAAATTGGAATTGAGTATCGTCTGCGTGAACCTGTAAGTCCCATACTCAACTATATCATACCCTTCAAAACTTGTACCCGATGTAATTAAAACTTCACTCATATCGTACACCTCCCAAAATTATAAAAAAATTGTATCACAATCATTTACAATTAACAAATGTTTTTTGTTAATTTTTCATCAAAAAGAGGTGTTTTTTTGTTAATTATAGCAAAATCGCACTATTTATACTTCATCAGACCGTTTTCTTATATGTGACAAATGTAAAATCGTACTGTGACAGATCATCTCCAGGCCTGCTGTCTGCCACCTTCCATCCAGAGATCTTATCCAGATTTGGAATATATGCATCCGCATCAAATTCCTCGTTTATCTTTGTGATTATACCTGTGTCACAATATGGTATAAGTGCATCATACACAGTCTGACCTCCTATAACATATATATCATCTGAATCATACTTTCTGAGTTCAACAAAAAGCTCATCAAGAGAATGAACAACAACAGCACCATCCACGGTATACTCAGGATTGCCACTTAGTATTATATTTGTTCTTCCTTTCAGCGGTCTTCCTCCAGGAAATTCCTCCAAAGTTTTTCTTCCAAGAACAACCACATGTCCCATGGTCTCATTCCTGAAATTCTTCTGATCCTCAGATATTCTCACAAGCAATCTTCCCTTATTTCCTATAGCCCAATTTTTATCAACAGCTGCAATAAACTTCATATATCCTCCAAATCGTCTTAAATTGCCACCGGTATATCTTTTATCTGGGGACCGGTCACATAATCTTCTATAGTGATATCATCGACTGTAAAATCATAGAAATCCTTTATATCCGGATTCAAAGAAAACTTCGGTGCCGGATATACAGGTCTTGAGATGAGTTCTTTCACAAGCGGTATATGTCTGTCATATATATGGGCATCTGCAATGACATGAACAAGCTCTCCCGGCTTAAATCCGGTTACCTGTGCAAGCATATGTACAAGAACCGCATACTGTACTACGTTCCAGTTGTTCGCTGTAAGCACATCCTGGGATCTCTGGTTAAGTATTGCATTGAGCCGGTCTCCTGTCACATTGAATGTCATGCTGTACGCACACGGATACAGATTCATCTCATGCAAATCCTGATGAACATATATATTCGTCATCATTCTTCTGCTGTATGGATTATTTTTCAGATCGTAGATCAGACGATCAACCTGATCCATCATCCCCTCCTTATACTGATGCTTCACTCCAAGCTGATATCCATATGCCTTGCCGATAGACCCATCCTCATCAGCCCAGCTGTCCCATATGTGACTCTTTAGATCGTGTACATTATTTGATTTCTTCTGCCAGATCCAGAGAAGCTCATCTACCGCAGATTTCACATATGTCTTTCTGAGCGTCATAGCCGGAAACTCCTTTGACAGATCATAACGATTGACAACTCCAAATTTCTTTATCGTGTAGGCATAAGTTCCATCTGCCCACTTTGGACGTACTTTCTCCCCCTCCGTACTGTAACCATTCTCAAGAATATCTTTACACATATTTATAAACAGATCGTCTGCATAACTCATTGATGTTCCTCCGCATGTATAATTTTCTGTCTATTATAACATAATAAATTTCCCTTATGTGAAAATTATTACATCCAGGAGCAATTTTATTACATCATACCCACAGGAAACGTTATCTGCTGTATTATAATCTCACAAAGGAGGTGACACATGAATTACAGCACTACAAATCCACTGCCAGCACTCATTAAGTACTTCAGAAAAAAGGCAGGTCTCACACAGGCAGAAGTAGCCGAATCACTGTCCATATCCCGCTCAGGATATGCGAACTATGAAGAAGGCCGCAATATCCCCAATATAGAACAAACAATAAAATTATCAGAACTGTTAAACCATGATCTGTTATATGCATACACTATATCGTCAAGATATATGCAGGAACACGCAGAGATGGCTCACCAGATGGTCATGGAGTCAAACAGCTATCTGTCGACGATTGAATCAAACGATAATGCTGCAGATCTGATCACAAATTATGCCTCATTGAGCAAAGATGACAGACGTCTTGTCGATGCATTTGTCAAAAATCTATGTGACAAAGATGCATTTGTATGACAATTTGCATACTGCAGGAAAAACAAAAGACATCACATCAGATACCATAAAAAATTTCTAAGCAAAAAAATCAAAACTATTCTACATAATCAAAAAAGGAAGTCTAATATGAAAAATCTGGAAACAAGTGAAAAACAAAACATACAGAAAAGTCGAAAAAAAACAGAATGTCACGAAAGTCTTGATACAAATAAAAACAAAAAAGGTCAGGATCTCAGAGACAAAAAACAGCGAGGAACACAAAGTGAAAACAACTCAATAATAGGTGCAGCTCTCAAAGCTCTGAGAACCGGTCAGGATCTCAGGCAGCAGGACCTCGCCGCAAACCTTGAGATATCAGTATCGGCATATTCACACTACGAATGTGGTGAACGGACACCAGATCTTATAAGTCTTATCAGAATATCAAATCTTTACACCATCAACATAAATTACCTTGTTCTTCTCACCTCTATTGATATTGCAAAGAAAAGTGCCATAGATATAAACGATATTTTCAAAGCTTTCAGTTATAGTAAAACTCTTGAAAAGGAAGAAGCAAACATACTATCAGTATGCAAGCGTCTGTCTCCTGCCGGCAAAAAAAATCTAAAAATATTCCTAACATCAGTAATACAGGCAGAGTCAGGATTCTGATATATCAAGGCTGCAGTTCAGCTATAATCTTATTCAGACGGTTCAGAACATTCTTTTTATCTGCGCTCCACAAAGGAGCAGTTAATATACTCTTCGGACCATCGCCAGTGAAACGATGGACCACCATACCTTCAGGTATTTCTTTCAGACATGCGCACAATATGTCAGCATAATCTTCAAACGATAACGGGACAATATCCCCATTCAAATACATCTGTTCAAGAACTGTACCTTTAAGAATATGCAGCAGCTGTAATTTTATTCCATCAGCTCCGCTTTTTACTATATATCTGACTGTGTCTACCATATCATCCACAGTCTCACCAGGCAGGCCAATTATCATATGTACTATAATGTGCACATCCAGCTTTTTCAGTTTAGACATAGTGTCATCATATACGCTCAGCTCATAACCTCTGTTTATTAGTTCTGCCGTACTCTCTTTTGTGGTCTGCAGACCAAGTTCTATCCACACAGGCTTTATCCTGGAGATCTCGTCTATCATGTCTATAACATCATCACCAAAGCAATCTGGTCTGGACGCAATTGACACAGCAGCTATATCATCCCGGCATGCAGCAGCAATGAATTTGCTTTTGAGCAGTTGTATATCACCATATGTATTCGTAAACGACTGAAAATACGCAATATACCGTTTGCATCTGCACTTGTCTGATATCTTCTTCTTCGCAGCTTCTATCTGTTCATCTATTCCAAGCGATGCATCTTCAGAAAAATCTCCTGATCCGCTTGCGCTGCAGAAAATACACCCGCCTGTACCAGCCGTGCCATCACGGTTTGGACAGGTGGTTCCTGCATTCAGTGATAACTTATATAATTTTTCTCCAAATGTATCACGGATATATGCATTTGTAGTATATAACTCCATACATCACACCTTCTATATCTGATGGGTAGCCTTGACAAGAGCGGGAACTATTTGTTTCTTTCTGGAAACGACCCCCGGAAGATAACCATATCCATCTACAAACTCAACACCAAATGCCTTATGGCACAATTTCTCTGCGCCATCACCTGAACATATCATGCCAGATCCTTCCTGCAATATATTCGTCATTGCAAAAAGAACAACATCACACCCCGGCTCTGTATATGTGCTAAGGTACTTCGTCATATCAGCTTTGATACGGGCTATTTCTTTTTCATTCACAGAGTTGATCTGTCCTACTGCAATTACCATATCCCCTATATCAAACTTCTTGAAATCCTGATGAAGTATCTCATCCACGGTCTTATCCTTGAGATTGCTTCCCGCATCGAACATCTCCATGGCAAATTCATATATATCTATCTCTGCAAGCCTTGCAAGTTCCTTGGCAGCAGCCTCATCTACGAATGTGCATGTTGGGGACTTGAACGCCAGCGTATCAGACAATATTGCCGCGCACAAAAGACCGGCTATCGGCTTATCTATCTTCACATTCTGCTCTTTATACATCTGGTATATAATCGTCGCAGTACAGCCAAGAGGTTGATTTCTGAAATACACCGGATTTATAGTTTCTATATTTGCTATTCTATGGTGATCTATTATCTCCAGTATCTCGGCATTCTCTACACCATCAACAGACTGGGTTCTCTCATTGTGATCCACAAGAATAAGCTGCTTCTTTCTCGCATTGATGTAGTTACGTCTGGACACAAGTCCTTTATAATTGCCATAGCCATCCGTCACAGGGAAATATCTCACCCTGGTCTTTGCCATAGTGGTCTTAAGAGTATCTATATCATCATCTTCATAAAAAGTCATGATACGGTCTCTTATCATAAAAAATCCAATAGGCATGCTCTGCCCGATAAGTCTGGCAACAGCATAAGTATCCGTAGGTGTTACGACAACCGCACACCCTTTATTCTTCGCAAATTCCAGGACAACATCTGATATGCTGTTCACAAGGCAGACTATGAGCATGCTTGCTCCGCAGTTTATGGCCGCAAGCTGGGCTTCAACCCTGTCACTCACTATGACTATGTCATTTTCCTTTACATGCCTCTCAAGAATATCTACCTGGGCAGCCCCAACAATCACTCTGCCATCCTTAACATATTCGTCAGCATCACCGTACACAAGCTCGCCATTTATAGTATCTATTATGTGTGAGAACCTTGTGCCTGCTATGAACAGTGAATTATCATCCTTCTCAAGCATATATGCCTCAGCAATATCACCGACAGTTATGATTCCTTTTATCTTGCCGTTATTGACGACCGGGAGTGTCGTTGCATCGTTATCCTGCATTATCTCGAACGCTCTCTTCATGGTAATATCACCCGACACACCATCAACCATTCTATATGCTATATCCTTAACCTGAACATTCACATTGCTCACCAGTTCAGGTCCCTTCACTCCAAAATAATTCAGAACAAATTGTGTCTCTTTATTGATATTGCCAGCTCTCTTTGGTATATATTTCTTCTCATGCTGATTTTTCAGATTCGCATACGCTATCGCTGAACAAATCGAATCCGTATCAGGATTCTTATGTCCTATGACAAACACCTCATCTGTAGGAACATTATGCATATTTCACCTCTATTTTTCTTCACTTTTTATATTTATTCATCTTACTTGCTAACAAGAATAAATTGAATGAGGCAAAATGACAACCCCTTTTAACGTTGTTTATCATTTTGCCCCATTTTTTATGTTTTTAACCACATGATTTTTCGTAAATATCACGAATTAACATGTAAGACTGATGCATTCACTTTCTTAATGCAATATTTAACAGCTCTATATCTCGCTTATATCCACGAGCGAAAGCTTTGTGGTATCTGCAGTCTCAAGACTTGTAAGCAGCGCGTCAGCTGTATCAAGACTTGTAAGACATGTAACGCCCGTCTCTACCGCATGACGTCTGATTATAAATCCATCCTTGCTTCGATCAACTCCCTGTGATGGGGTATCTATTATCAGATCGATCTCATGGCTCAGTATCAGGTCAAGCAGATTTGGTGATGGCTCCTCAACCTTGTTGATAAGCTTTGCAGGAACGCCATTCTCATTGAGAACTCTGCATGTACTTCTTGTTGAATATATCTCGTATCCGAGTGCAGCAAATCTCTTACCGATACTTATTGCATCCATCTTATCTGAATCCTTGACTGTGAGGATCATCTTCTTGGTCTTTGGAAGATTGATTCCAGCTCCAAGGAATGCCTTGTACAGAGCCTCATTGTAGTTCTTTGAGATACCAAGGCATTCTCCTGTTGACTTCATCTCAGGTCCAAGGCTTATCTCAGCTCCTCTGATCTTCTCAAATGAGAATACAGGCTTCTTGATAGCGAAGTACTCTGACTCCGGCTGAAGTCCTGGTGTGTAACCCATATCCTTGATCTTTTCACCTGTGATAACACGTGTTGCAAGATCTACGATCGGTATACCTGTTACCTTGCTTATATATGGAACTGTACGGCTTGAACGAGGATTTACCTCTATTACATACACCTCTTCATTGTATGCGATGAACTGTATATTTATAAGTCCGATTACGTGCAGGCTGTTTGCAAGTTTCTTGGTGTAATCAGCTATAACTCTCTTTATCTTTGGCGAAAGTGTCTGAGCAGGATATACTGAGATACTATCTCCTGAATGTATTCCAGCTCTCTCAACGTGCTCCATGATACCAGGGATAAGTATATCATCACCATCGCATACTGCATCAACCTCAACCTCTTTACCCATGATGTACTTATCTACAAGTATCGGGTGCTCCTGGGTATGTCTGTTGATGATATCCATGAACTCTATGATATCCTTATCAGAGATTGCTATCTGCATTCCCTGACCGCCGAGAACATATGAAGGTCTTACAAGTACCGGATAACCAAGTTCATTTGCAGCCTCAAGTGCCTGCTCTCTTGTAAATACAGTCTTACCTGCAGGTCTTGGTATACAGCACTTCTCAAGAATCTCATCGAAGAGCTCCCTGTCCTCTGCTGCGTCTACATTCTCTGCGCTTGTTCCAAGGATAGGTACTCCCATCTCCATAAGTGCCTCTGTGAGCTTGATGGCGGTCTGTCCACCGAACTGTACAACGGCACCATCAGGATGCTCCAGATTGACGATAGCCTCAACATCCTCTGCTGTAAGCGGCTCAAAATAAAGTTTGTTAGCTATATCAAAGTCTGTGCTGACTGTCTCAGGGTTATTGTTGACGATGATAGTCTCATAACCTTTTCTCTCAAATGCCCATGTGCTGTGAACTGAGCAGTAGTCGAACTCAATACCCTGTCCAATTCTGATAGGACCTGATCCAAGTACCATAACTTTCTTTCTTGAGTTATCCTCAGCGACCTCATTCTCCAGAGAGTCGAAGCATGAATAGTAGTATGGAGTCATTGCATCAAACTCTGCCGCACATGTATCAACCATCTTAAAATGTGCTGTTACGCCATAGTCATAACGCATCTGCCTGATTTCTTTCTCTGTCTTGCCCGTGAGTCTTGCGATAACCTTATCAGGGAACTCTACTCTCTTGATCTCCTTCATAAGCTCCTTGGAGATATCGCCCTTTGACTCAATTATCTTTTTCTCGGCTTTTACAAGATTGTGGATCTTGTCTATGAACCATCTGTCAATCTTGGTGATATCATATATCTGATCATATGAGATTCCACGTCTGATAGCTTCAGCTATGACGTAGATACGTCTGTCATCCACACGTCCGAGAAGTTTTATAACCTCCTCATCTGTCATATCCTTGTATCTGCTCGACCAGAGACTGTCTACATGCTGCTCCAGTGAACGCAGAGCCTTCATAAGTGCACCCTCAAAATTTGTACAGATACTCATAACCTCACCGGTTGCCTTCATCTGTGTTGTCAGATCATGGTCTGCGGCGATAAATTTATCAAATGGAAGTCTAGGTATCTTGACAACCACATAGTCAAGTGCCGGCTCAAAGCTGGCATATGTCTTCTTAGTAATGGCGTTCTTAATCTCATCCAGATTGTATCCAAGGGCAATCTTAGCTGAAACCTTTGCGATAGGATAACCAGTTGCCTTTGATGCCAGGGCTGATGATCTTGAAACTCTTGGGTTTACCTCGATAACACAGTACTCAAACGAATTAGGATTCAGTGCGAACTGAACGTTACATCCACCCTTTATATTCAGCTCAGAAATAATATTTAATGCTGAACTTCTGAGCATCTGGTATTCCTTGTCTCCAAGTGTCTGTGATGGAGCTACAACTATAGAATCTCCTGTGTGAACTCCAACAGGATCAAGGTTCTCCATGTTACATACGGTTATACATGTACCATTTGCATCACGCATAACCTCATACTCGATCTCCTTCCATCCTGCTATACATCTCTCAACAAGAACCTGTCCAACACGTGAAAGTCTGAGGCCGTTCATGAGGATCTCCTTGAACTCTTCCTCGTTGTTGGCTATACCACCACCTGAACCTCCAAGGGTATAGGCAGGACGGAGAACTACAGGATATCCGATCTTCTTTACGAAGTTGAGACCTCCCTGGACAGTTGTAACAACCTCAGAAGGTGCTACAGGCTCATGAATCTTCTCCATGGTCTTCTTAAACTCAAGTCTGTCCTCAGCCTTCTTGATCGTCATCGAAGATGTTCCTATGAGAAGTACATCGTGCTCCCTTAAGAAACCTGACTCATCAAGCTCCATGGCGATGTTGAGTGCCGCCTGGCCGCCAAGTGTTGGCAGAAGACTGTCTGGCTTCTCCTTTTCAATGATAGCCTTTACAACATCAACTGTAAGAGGCTCAATATATACCTTATCTGCGATATCCTTATCTGTCATGATGGTTGCAGGGTTTGAGTTGATGAGGACAACGCACAGCCCCTCTTCCTTCAGGGAACGACATGCCTGTGTACCAGCGTAATCAAACTCAGCAGCCTGACCGATAACTATAGGACCTGATCCGATAACTACAACCTTTTTTATATTAGGATTCTTTGGCATTACTTTGACACCTCCATCATATTCATAAATGTATCAAACAGTGAATCTGTATCCAGCGGACCTGCGCAAGCCTCCGGATGGAACTGGACCGTCTGCGCATTCTTTCCAAGATAGTGAACTCCCTCTACCGTTCCGTCATTTACATTGACAAAGCTGACCTCTGCAATCTTTCTGTCGAGGCTGTCTTCCTTGACCATATATCCATGGTTCTGTGTTGAAATATATACCTTGCCGGTCTTCATATCTCTTACAGGATGATTTGCACCTCTGTGGCCATACTTCATCTTCTCTGTATCTCCACCGTTTGCAAGCGCCATGAGCTGATGTCCGAGACATATTGCAAAAATTGGAATATCTGTATCGAAAAGCTTCTTTACCTGAGCTATTGTGACCTTACACTCTTTTGGATCTCCAGGACCATTGGTAAGCATGATTCCGTCCGGAGCGTCTGCGATGATTTCCTCTGCAGGTGTCTCCGCAGGATATACCGTAACCTGACAACCTCTTGCAAGGAGTGACTTGACGATGTTCTTTTTAACACCGAGATCGATGACCGCAACCTTGAATCCGTCACCAGGATAGAACATTTTCTCCTTACATGTTACATCGAGAACAACATGTCCCATCTTCCATGCCTTAATACGCTTCATGCACTCATCAAAATCATAATTCTCATCAGTAGTGATCATACCTCTCATGGTACCATTTTTTCTGAGGATCTTGGTAAGTGTTCTGGTGTCTATTCCCTCTATACCAGTTATATTATTCTCAACAAGAAATTCGTTTATGGTCATCTCGCTTCTGAAATTGCTAGGCGTCTTGCAGAGCTCTCTAACAATGAATCCTGACTGCCATGGTCTGCCAGCCTCCATATCCTCTCTGCATACACCATAGTTGCCTATAAGCGGATATGTCATACATACTGACTGCCCTGCATATGATGGATCTGTAAGAATTTCCAGATAGCCGGTCATCGAAGTATTGAACACGATCTCACTGATTATCTCATCAGTTGATCCAATACTTTTACCTTCAAATACGTGTCCGTCTTCAAGTATCAAAAAAGCTTTCATAATCGTATTCCTTTCGTTTTTCTATTTTTGCTCAAAAAAAAAGAGTGACAACGGGGAAACGCTTGAGATATCCCACATTTATTGGCCTCTTTTTTCTTAATTTAATAAATACTACCACATTTGACAAGGTGGCACAATATTTTTTTCGATATATTTTTTATTTTTGTGTTCATGACAAAAAACTTTATTTTTATCATTGATTTTTATTCAAATTGTCAAACCTGTTGTTTGCCGGATCTGTTTTCTGCAGCTTTCCTGCTGAATTCGCATCCACAAAAATTTTGTCTGTAAAGTCCATACTCTTTTGACAATTGTATAGAATGTCTGTATCCATCCTTCTTCTTGAAATCACTGAACAGATAATCTATGTCATATTTTTTGCTCATCTCAGCGCCAATCTCATTTAGCCAGTCCGCATTCTTATGGGGACTTATGGACAGAGTTGTGGTAAACACATCATATCCACTCTCTTTGGCATAAAAAGCGCTCTTTCCCAGTCTGAGCTTATAACAGTCATAACATCTAGCCCCTCTCTCGGGGAGTTCTTCCTTCCCCTTTGCCATATCAAGGAAAACCTGTGGATCATGCTCGGCAAGCTTCACATCTACACCATCAACATATACCTCATGCACAAATCTGGAAAGCTCATCAAATCTTTTTATGTACTCATCATAATCCGTTATGTTTGGATTGTAAAAATAAGCAGTTATATAAAAATGTTCACTCAAAACTGAAAGGCAATGGCTAGAGCAGGGAGCGCAGCAACAGTGAAGCAAAAGTCTTGGTTTAGCACTTTGTTCATATTTTACATCAAAATTCCTTATTTGCTCTTCCATTTTTTTATAATAATTTGCATTCTGCATTATTGATATCTCCTTTTTTGGTAGTATTACACATTGTTTTTATTGTTTCCTTGTTATTTTATATGCATTTGTGCAAAATTGCTAGTTGACTTTGTTATATCTTTACAATATACTATAAATAGTTACTAAAGCACGGCAATAATCAATTATTAATGGAGGTGTAGATTATGACAGTTCAGCAAGCAATAAAAAAGTATAAACTTGAACCGCTAAGTGTCAGTGCAGCTAAAGTAAAAGCCAAGGAACTCAACGTTGATGAGGTTCTGTATATGAATGTCCAGAAAAATAAATATGCATATATTGTACGCGATTCCCGTGGAACTATGTTATACTCTGACGAGCGTAATTTATATACCAAGCTCTACAAAGGTCTTAAGATAACTCCTTTGGAATCATAACTGTATATAATATATCACACACATATAATGAAAAAACCTGTTGTCACTCAAGCATGAGTCACAACCGGTTTTTTTCATATATATAACTTTTTTATATCAGATGATATACAGGTCTCTCTTCTCCAAATAATCTACATCTTATATAATCGTCTACAAATATTATAAACACAGACAAAAACATCCACAACACCGAATACTGTACACATATCTGTCCCATCAGATTAAATGGCAGATTTGAGTAATCCCAAACATCATATCTTAATATGATATTAACAACATAGCCCGTAACAAATTCCAACTCTGAGATAATAACCGACGACAGGATCATCTGTGCCAAAATACTCATCTCATTAAACACCTGATTTAACCCGCCGCATAGCAGTGTCGCAAAACCCCCGCATACAATCATAGAATAATGTGAGTATCCACGGGTGGTTATTTCCATAAAATAATAGATCATTCCTCCCGTCATGAATATTGTAACCCATTTAAAAACAAAGACCTTCACAGCAATACCTCCCGACTGTGTTAGTATCCGCTGTAAAGGTCAATATTATTCATCACTCTTTGTATTTTCCCTTAAAGAAATTGTGTACATGTTCTATAGTCCTGTCTGACAACTCAAGTTTAACGAACTCAGTTTTTCCGCTTCTGTTAAGAGCGAATACATACATAGATGCTGAATTGTTCTTATCCTTTGATGTGAAATCCTTTGTCTTTATAGAAGAGTTCTGCTGAAGCTCATTATCAATATATATTGATCCGTCTTTCGCAATAAACTTGACTTCAGAATTATTGAAATCTGCAATCTTCTTCCTGCTCTTCTTTGCAACGATCTTAGCAATCTCAATGTCTTCATTCACCATAATATACTCATACTCGGTATCTCTTCTGGAAATAAAAAATCCAAACACGACAGCTCCTATTATGACGATAAGAAAACCTATACTGAAAAATCCCTGAATAAATCCCGCCGAAACAAATCCTGCGATCATAAGCAACACACCAAGAACGCAGCCAGTCATAACTCCAGCAGGTGTTTTTGTCTTTACTATATGCTCTGCATATCCATCATTTAACATAATGTACTCTCCTTAATCTTCTATGTAATAACATAATTCTAACACATTATCATCTGTTTGCCATAGTCAAATGTATAATTATTATCGAAATATCTATGATGCCATCTATTTTACTGAACATCCCCTGCAGCCTGCACATCCCTGAATTCCTACAGTCATGGCATCATTTGAATAGTTGTAGGCCGACTCTATCAAACAGATTGCCTGAGAACTGATACCAAGACCCTCTCCTGTAAATCCCAGCTTTTCCTCTGTCGTTGCCTTGATATTTACACGATCTTTCTCGATACACAGGCAATTCGCTATATTCTCTCTCATCTGATCGATATACGGAGCAAGCTTTGGCTTTTGAGCTACAACCGTGGCATCAATATTCTCTATAACATACAGCTTTTCTTCCAGAAGTCTCTTCACCTCAGACAGAAGGACCATGCTGTCGACATCTTTATATCTCTCATCAGTGTCAGGGAAATGTCTTCCAATATCTCCAAGCGCCGCTGCACCAAGCAAAGCATCCATAATGGCGTGAAGTAGAACATCAGCGTCACTGTGTCCGAGCAATCCCTTCTCATAAGGAATCTCTACCCCTCCAAGTATCAATTTGCGATCCACAACCAATCTGTGGACATCATATCCCATCCCAACTCTCATATATATCTCCTTTGGCATTTCTTTTATTCAAGAAAAAAGGCGAAAGGAACAGTATCCTTTCGCCTCACACTAGAGTAGCGAGAGGGGGATTCGAACCCTCGACACTGCGGGTATGAACCGCATGCTCTAGCCAACTGAGCTATCTCGCCATGTTTGTAAATGGGACCTATAGGGCTCGAACCTATGACCCTCTGCTTGTAAGGCAGATGCTCTCCCAGCTGAGCTAAGATCCCATATTACTTCGTGTCATCGCTGACACCTTTGTTAGTATACTCAAGTGACCATGGTTTGTCAACAACTTTTTTTATTTTTTTTATTTATATACTTTTTATTTATATTTAAACACAAAACAGTATATAACGATACCATCTATTGAACCTTGATCATCTGTCTCCCCCAAAGAGATATATCAGAAGGTTTACAATAAACAAAATGATTACAACAGGAACGATAATATACAACATGATTTTAAATCCAAGAACAAGGGCACCTGCAATTATACCGATAACAAGAGCAAGCACAAGTATAGCTATTACAGCCAGGATTATCTTGCCAAGTGTAGACCCCAAATCAAGTTTGCCATACGCAAAACTCGTATGACCGTCCTCATCAACATTTATATGCCACCCCTTCTTATTGCTTCCGCTTCCTGAGGAGACATACTCATCATATCTGTTGCTTCCTTCATCATAATATCTTCCACTGGCTCCTTTGCCCTCAGTATCGATAATCGTCTTGGCAATCAGCCTTGCTGAACCAAGAGAAGCGCATATCTCGTCTTCCGTCCTGCCAAGATCTTTCTGCTGTCTGAAATAATTCTCATAATACTCTACAGTCTCATTTAATGTCTGAGAAGAAACATTCCCCCTGAGGGCTTCTGTCAGCTCATTCATAAATTCTCTTTTTTTCATAATCTGCCTCCACATCAAAGTGTATTATTTTAATGTAAATTGAGATATACCACTATAACCTTGTATTGTCCCAAATCCTCTACCACATAATTGATTGAACTAATATTGCCATAATTATATAAAAAAGACAAGTCAAATGTTGATTCATCTGTTCGAACAGCCGCCTCTATCAATTTGTGATTTCCAAACTGAATGCCTATCCTGTCCTCATATTCTTCTATGGAATCATACATAAAAAAGCTCTTTTTATAATAATTATAATTATCAGAGCTGCATACCCTGTAAAACTGTCTCTCCCAATCATGAGTTTGCGCCAGCAGCTCATCACTGATATTTACATAGGTATGCTTTATATAATCCCCCATGTCTGGAAGAGAGTCATCCCAGGTAAGATCTACATTATACCACTCTGAGTCTATCTCAACCTGATTCCAGGCGTGCAGTCCCTCATCTGTACTTCCGACAACTATATCACAATTTATATCCAGACATGACATGATCAAAAAAAACGCCTCTGCATAACCATCACATACACTCTCACCAAGCACAAGAGCGCCATACGCTGTATATGCATCGTCCTCATTATCAGGGTATCCATATACGCAGTTTCTGATAATATAGTCATGCGCCGCAAGTTCCTTATCGTAAACACTCATATCATCAGATATATTTCTTTTAATAAAGCCGGCAATAGCATCATATATCTGTTCAGCTCTGCTATTTTCTGCTGGTATCGGTGTACCCTCTATATACTTTCTAACAGCAAAATAATTATCAGATAGCTCATAATTTAATTGAATGGCCAGATATTCACCCGATTCTATAATAATCCGGTAGGTATCTACACTTCCGTATGCCGAATCGATATATTTATTTATATTGTGTACATCTGATTTCTTTACATTCTTAACGTAATATATACCATCATCCATTCCACTTTCCATATCAGACACAACGGCCGCACGAAACTCCACAAGTCCATCCAGCATGTCATCACTTTTTATGACATTAAAAAAGAGCCATCTGACCCCGACAAGCAATACAGAAAGTGAACCTGCTATAACAATAAACAACAGAAGCCTTTTACGAAATTCCACTTATACCTCCAGTATTTATCAAAACAAAATTTCTAATCTATTTTATCATCTGAAAATAGCCGCCGCAAGACCGACCTGCAGTTTAGCCGTGTAAAAAAATTAATTAAATTCAATTACACATTTACAATATCTCATGATCAATTCACAAAAGCAAATAAATCTCTTATATGTTGATAATGCACTTTTAATGTTGTAAAATAAACACATTGTCTGAGTGAAACAGATTTCAGGCAGTATATAACCACAAACAATTACTAAAAGAAAAGAGGAACAAATTATGGCTCAGCTTTGGGGAGGACGTTTCACCAAGGAAACAGACAAGTTAGTATATAATTTCAACGCATCAATTTCATTTGACCAGAAATTCTACAGACAGGATATAAGAGGGAGCATCGCACACGTGACAATGCTCGCCGCTTCAGGCATCCTTACAGATGATGAACGAGATCAGATAATCGCAGGGCTTAACGGAATACTGAGCGATGTAGAAAACGGAAGCCTTGAGATCACACCCGAGTACGAGGATATCCACAGTTTCGTCGAGGCCAATCTCATAGACAGAATAGGTGATGTCGGCAAGAAGCTTCACACCGGAAGAAGCAGAAATGATCAGGTTGCACTTGACATGAAGCTTTACGTAAGAGATGAGATAGTCGAACTGAAGGAACTTATCTTCAAGCTTTTAACCGAGCTTCACGCACTCATGAAAGCCCATATAGACACCTATATGCCTGGATTTACACATTTGCAGAAGGCCCAGCCTATAACACTCGCCCATCACTTCGGGGCTTATATGGAGATGTTCAAGCGTGATTATGACAGGATGAACGATATATATGACAGAATGAACTACTGCCCTCTCGGATCAGGAGCACTTGCAGGAACAACCTATCCTCTTGACCGTGAGCTCACAGCAAGTCTTCTTGATTTTTACGGACCAACTCTCAACAGCATGGATTCTGTAGCCGACAGAGATTACTGTATAGAGCTGCTCTCAGCCATGGCTACTATCATGATGCACCTCTCAAGATTTTCCGAAGAGATCATCATCTGGAATTCAAATGAATATCAGTTCGTCGAACTGGATGACTCTTACAGCACCGGAAGCTCTATTATGCCGCAGAAAAAGAACCCTGATATAGCAGAGCTTGTAAGAGGAAAGACAGGAAGAGTCTATGGTGCTCTCACGTCTCTTCTCACGACTATGAAAGGAATCCCTCTCGCATACAACAAAGATATGCAGGAGGACAAGGAGCTTACATTTGATGCTATAGACACAGTCAAAGGATGCCTTGCACTATTCACTGGAATGATCTCCAGTATGACTGTAAACAAGCCTCGCATGGAAGCATCGGCAAAGAACGGCTTCACAAATGCTACAGATGCCGCTGACTATCTCGTAAACCATGGAGTACCTTTCCGTGATGCCCACGGCATAGTCGGTCAGCTTGTGCTCAAATGTATTGCTGAAAACATTTCTCTCGATCAGCTCAGCCTTGGCGAGTACAAATCTATATGTCCTGTATTCGAAGATGACATATACAAAGCCATCAGTATGGAGGAATGCGTCCAGAAGCGTAACACCATCGGTGCACCAGGCCACGCTGCTATGCAGAAGGTTATAGATACAAATGAAAAGTTTCTTGAATGGGCTGCAAATGACACAGCCAGACACACTAAGGAGTGATAGACAATGAATAAGACCACAAAAGCCAAATATGACATGGCTGAGAAGATGCTCAAGGTAAATATCTCCATTGAAGAGGTTGCTCTTATGACTGAGCTTCCAGTTGAGACCCTCAGACAAATTGAAAAGGATATTCAGAAAGACGGGCTTGTCACAAGACATGACATCAAAGATGTCGATCTGGACTCAGGCTATCTGATATAGAATACAAACAGTCAGGAACCCATTTTGCGGCAACGCGAAAATGGGTTCTTATACTGTACAAGAAAATATTTAAACATTATTTGTCATCAAGATATCTCCTCAGGCTTTTGATGGCATTTTTTTCCAGACGGCTCACCTGTGCCTGTGATATACTTATCTCCTCTGCCACCTCAGTCTGTGTCTTACCTTCAAAAAATCTTAGTTTTACGATATTCTTTTCCCTGTCATCAAGCCTATCCATCGCCTCCCTAAGATCCAGATTTTCCACCCACATCTCTTCTTTATTTTTTCGATCCTTTATCTGGTCCATAATGTACAGAGTATCTCCACCCTCCTGATATACAGGCTCATATAGCGAAAGAGGCGCCGATATCGCGTCAAGGGACATAACGATATCCTCCTTCGGAATGCTAATCTCCTGAGCAATCTCATCAATTGTCGGTTCCTTGTCCCTGGTCTTCTGAAGATTCTCCTTTGCGTATATCGCTTTATATGCTATATCCCTGAGCGAACGTGAAACCCTAATTGCATTATTATCACGCAGATATCTTCTGCACTCTCCAATTATCATCGGAACTGCATATGTCGAGAATTTTACATTTAGAGTTCTGTCAAAATTATCAAGAGCCTTTATAAGCCCTATACAACCTACCTGAAACAGATCGTCCGGATTCTCATTTGAACTTCCAAATCTCTGAATTACGCTGAGAACAAGCCGCAGATTTCCCTCAATAAACTCTTTCCTTGCATTCATATCTCCAAGCTCTATTCTGTCAAACAGAGCATTCTTCTCATCTTCTGTAAGGTTTGGCAGTTTTGCTGTATTAACACCACATATTACCACTCTGTTAAGTGCCATAGTGCTCCAACCTCCACAGTGTTATCTCTATATCACTATGATGCGCACATATATGGTATTTTATTCATGAGTATTTAAGACGAAAAAACTGTGACGGGCAACTTTGCCTGTCACAGTTTTCACATAAATCTTTACAGCAATGCTAATTTTTTCTGAACTCCTCAAGTTCAAGGCCTTCATTGTGCTGAAGAACCTGATTGATAACCCATTCATTTGCAAACAGGAGAAGTGGATTTCCTTTCATATCCTTCACCTTCTTGACATCACTTACACGTTTTAATTTTGTGACATCTATGGTTGGATCCTTCACCCATCTGATATAATTATATGGAATAGGCTCAAGCCTTATCTCGCATCCATACTCATTCTCTAATCTGTATTTGAGAACATCGAACTGAAGAACACCGACAACGCCAACTATTATCTCTGAAAGTCCCGCAGTATATTCCTGGAATATCTGGATTGCCCCCTCCTGTGCTATCTGAGTGACACCCTTTACAAACTGTTTACGCTTCATACTGTTCAGCTGCACAACTCTGCAGAAATGTTCGGGGGCAAATGTAGGAATACCCTCGTATTCGAATTTCTTTCCCCCGGTTGTAAGTGTATCGCCTATAGAAAACAGATCCGGATCAAATACACCTATAACATCTCCTGCATACGCCTCTTCCACTATCTTTCTGTCCTGTGCCATGATCTGCTGCGGCTGTGAAAGTTTGATCTTTCTCTTGCTTGGAACATGATACACTTCCATTCCCGCCTCGAATTTGCCTGAACAAATTCTCATAAAAGCTATCCTGTCTCTGTGTGCCTTGTTCATATTAGCCTGTATCTTGAATACAAAAGCAGAAAACGACTCTGACGCAGGGTCGATTATGCCCTCAGATGAATTTCGTCCAAGAGGTGGTGTGGTCATCTTGAGGAAATAGTTCAGAAACTGCTCTATACCAAATGTGTTGAGTGCAGAGCCGAAAAATACAGGTGAGAGCTCTCCAGCTCTGACCTTTTCAATATCCATCTCTTCTGTTGCTCCATCTATCAGCTCTATCTCTTCCTTGAACTGATCATACAAATATGGACCTACAAGTTCTTTGAGATTTTCATCGTCAATGTGATAATCCGTCTCCGCAGCCTTCTTTGCGCCACCTGTTGATATAGCTTGGAATGTAGATACTATCTGAGTGTTTCTATCATATACGCCCTTAAATTCCTTACCTGATCCAATAGGCCAATTGACCGGACAGGTCTTGATGCCAAGCACAGTCTCAATATCATCAAGCAGCTCAAATGTGTCTCTGGCATCTCTATCCATCTTATTTATAAACGTAAATATAGGAATATGTCTCATAACACAGACCTTAAAAAGTTTTATGGTCTGTGCCTCGACGCCCTTTGATGCATCTATGACCATGACCGCTGAATCGGCAGCCATAAGTGTTCTGTAAGTATCCTCTGAGAAATCCTGATGTCCAGGAGTATCCAGGATATTGATACAGTATCCATCATAGTTGAACTGCAATACAGATGAAGTAACCGAAATACCTCTTTCCTTCTCTATATCCATCCAATCAGACACAGCATATTTTGAATTGGCTTTTCCTTTTACTGATCCCGCAGTATTGATTGCGCCACCAAAAAGCAAAAACTTCTCAGTAAGAGTTGTCTTACCCGCATCAGGGTGGGATATGATTGCAAATGTCCTTCTTCTGTTGATCTCTTCTCTTAAATTGTCATCCATTATCTTTTCCTCATATACAATATTATTTTAATCAATGTGATTATTTCTCTTTAATATTTACAGCACTGTCCATTCTCATGTCATCTTTATTCTGCATGTAATCCTTGTTTTTCTGTGCCCACAGCATAAGCGACTGGATATTCACAGACATCTTCTCCAGCTCTTCAAGGAGTGCATCAAATGTAGCTGCCTCAGTCTCATCAACTATACCATCTGCTGTTATCTCTATAAGCTGTTCAGAAATATCTTCCATCTTCTTGGAGGAACCAAGGAACTGTAATATAAGTCTGTCAAGACTGTCCGCATTGATAGGACGCACCGTTTCCTTACCTATAGGGCAGTCACCAGAACAATATCCATTACAAAGTTCAGGAATACCATATGCCTTTGACATAGCTAATACTTCCTCAGGATAAGGAACAACGGTTCCAAGCTCTATTCTTGAAAGTCTTGTCCTGTCTATATTCAAAACCTCAGCACTTTTCTCCCTGCTTGTAAAACAATCATTAGCCTTTGACGCATTGTAACGCGCAACATAATATTTATTATTAAGTGCTTTTGTTGCTTTTTTACTCATTTTTTTCTCCTTGTGTAAAAGATCATAATTAACTAATTAAACATAATAACATAGAAGCATCATTTGGTGAAGCAAAATATGTCCTTTGATGACATATAACCAACTGTGACAGAAGTATTTGATGGTACACATACTGCTGCTATGCTTTTACCCGCTGTTTTAAAATCAAAATCTCCATACTCATTATTATCACATAACTTCAGCTCACCATACAAGTTACTTACATCGCATCCCATACTTTTCATGTAATTCCTCTCCATAACATGCTTCTGGGCATCGTCATTCATCAGTATTCCCGTACCTGTAAACTTCACATACGCCTCGCGTCTGGTCCAAACCGATACTGCATAGCGGTCCTTCTCTTCTTCTGACAGATCATCAGAATTATATATATCTCTATCTTTGGCAGAAAAAAGCCGGTTCACAATACTTGCAGGAAATTTCCTGACACATTCAATATCTATACCACACGGTGCATCTCCAACTATCACAGCAACAAAACCCGATGTGTGACTTATTGAAAAAAACACATCTGACCTGCCTTCAAGGTAGGGTTTCCCACCCTTGCTGCATATATAATTCATGTTATTTTCTTTTATCCCAAATTTCTTATCAAGTGCATATGCAAGAAGCACTCCCGCAGCGAGACTCATTCTTTTATCATCTATACGTGCAAGTCTGTTCACCTTATTTCGCCGGTACTCAGATACACTATTCAAACAGTCATCAAAAACTGAAGCATCCGAAAAAAAATCCGCATTCATTATATAAGCATAAAAATCAGCCATAACCACTCCTATGTAACATAAAACTGGCGGATATTCACAGTTTCTTCTATGGATATCCGCCAGAATATAATTATTTTGGATTCTATATAACTACAAAATCAGGAAAGCTCTTCATATCCTTGTTCACTTCATCTATATGAAGTCCCTTATAATCATATACTGCATTGTATGCCATCTGCATCTCCATAGCGCATTTCATCATAGAGATCGGAACTCCTACAAAGAAATCATCGATGGAAATCTCAATCTCACCAGGGTTAAGTGTTATGGAATCTTCTTTCTCATTATAAGGACTCGCCATCAGTATGGCCTTAACTGCCTTGCTAAAATACGGCATAACGTTAGGTACAGATATATACTTCTTAGCCAGAAGTTTCTCTTTGTAATCATCTCTCAGAACGCACAGTGGCTGTTCCTCTGCAATATCACTTACAAACGCCTTTGCAGCCTCTTCCATGATGACAGTTCTTCTGTCATTTATAGGAGAGCCGAACATGACATTGAGATCCTGTTCTGTAAGTTTCTTGTCTGCAAACGCAACCGTAAACATCTTCTCAGGGCCATACGCACCCACACCAGAAAAAAGCTCTCTGTAAAGTTTCTCCATCTCATCCTTGACAGGAACAACACGTCCGTTGTCGATGTTGGACTCATTGTCAAGCATGAACTTGATTATTCCAGATCTCATCTCCTCTATTCTTCTTGATGTCACATAATCCGTAGGAAGAAACTCATGTCTCTTTGCCTTCTTCAGAATATTGACAACAGTCTGACTTCCCTGAATTGACAGATCCTCTATGGAACTCTTCAAATCCTCTCCAAACTGTGAATATATCTCATCAAGTCTTTCTGCTCTCTGCTGAAGCCATCTGAGTGTATCGCCAAACAGATCCTGCGCATCAAGTTCATCGATGATCTTTGTTCTCTCAGCAGCAAGAGCCTCCTTTATACAAGCATCAAAATATCCACTCTCAGTCTCTCTCTTTGCAGAAGGAAATGTAAAAAATCTCTTTGCGACTATAGCCTTGATAGAATCTATGATTCTGGTATATTCTCCAGATGGAGTGTAATCCTTCATCATATTCTCAAGTCTCTTAACCTCGGCCATCATACCCTTTGTGGAATCTGTTACGCCGGCACTAGGAGCGCCTATTATATCTATGGCACCATATGGGCCAAATTCCTTCAAATACTTGCTGATGACCTCATCAAGTGAACCCCAGAGTCTGTTCTTGAGAGATTTGATGATGACTGGGAGTTCCTTTTCAAAACTCTCCATCTTCTTTGCAAATGCTTCTCTCACGCCATCAGTATTCTTCTTTATCATCTTATATGTCGGCTTTGTGATCTGACCATACTGTATAAGACCATTAACGCCAAGCTTGATATCCACCCCTGGCTCTTCCTTGAGAAATTCTTCAAGTTCAGAAAGAACAGTCTTTATATCAGTCTCTGCATTTCCCTCCTTGAACGGTGAGCGATAGAGTCCCTTGTAAGCCTGTGAGAACAGATCATTCTCACACATATTCTCTATCTCACGAATCGGGATATGGTAATCAGCTTCACTTACTACTTTGTAATAACAATTTGAATTCTTTATCAGATCATCGTCGTGCTCCATCTTCCAGCTTGTGATGGAGTACCCCTCATTCTCAAAGAACATATCTCTGAGAAGCTTGCGGTCATTGTCCACATCGTTATTGCCGACGTATTTATTGCTGGCAAGTCTGTATAAGAAATTTGCCACATCCTTCAGGATAAATCCCTCCGGTATGTATCCCTGGGCATCCTTCCTACCAGATACAAGCATACAAGCATCAAACAGGTTATCCCTGATAACCATCTTGTTGTTCTTGCTGATAAAAGTATAATTGTCGTCCTTCTCAGAAAGCTTCATATAATAATCCACTTCCTTCATGGTCGCACATCCGTTGGCATTCAGACGTGATACCAGCTCCGTGTCATCATACACAGCCTTGTGGCCAAACAATACATCCGGCATGAGCAGACAGCCCCCCACCCTAAGGTTGTTCCATTTCTTTGCCTTGCCATAAGCACGTATATTGTATGCTACATCTGACAATATACCACTGCCTGTTCCACCTGAAACACCAGTCACAATGATGACATCGACAGTTCCGCTATCCGTCCTGTCGTATACATCCTGCAGTTTATCAAACAGAAGCATCCTGACATCAGTATAAGCATTGGAAAACATAAGTCTTCCTATCTGTCTGTTGCCCTTTGCTCCATCTCTTCCTATAGTCACTGCCGGGAATTCCGGATCCATCCAGTTTGCAAGATTCTCATGTATCGGATTCTTTGCAATTCCATTCTCAAGCACATTCTCAATATCAGGTCTATATATACTGATAACCTCAAGAGCATTAAACCCCACGCCCTCCTTGCTATCCTCTATGGTAGCTTCCATCTCTGAAATATCAGAATCAATCATAAGAAAATTGATATTATCCTCAGGTGTTATATTGTCTGCCAACATTCCTTTCAGAGCACATACAGCCCTGCTGCCCAATCCACCCAGTCCAATAACAAGAAGATTTCCATTGAATCTGCCATCATGACTTATTTTACCAAAAACACGAATGTCCTTTAATTTACTAAACTCCTCTTTCTGAGTATCAATAAGTATCATAATTGCCTCTCCTTAAATATACACGTACACAACTCCCCACAAACGGATTCCCTGTACACAAGAATCCACACATTCAATGTAACACTATTTCTATTGATATTCAACAAAACGTGACAATATTTTTGTAATAATTTACATAATATCACATAACATCACATAACATCACGAACAACATAGCCCAATACTACTTTTCTATAACTTTCACCTTATCACCAACAACTGAAAAACAGCCAAAGCTTTTTAAAAAGCTTGAGAATTTGCTGTAACCATATTTCTTTATACTGAAACCTGGAATAATACTCTTAAGATCCGTATTCAGTTTTCCCATATTGTACATAGTATCCGAACTTTGTGTGATGAGCTTTATTATCTTGCCCTTCACTTCACTCTTTGGATCCATATAATTCTTTATGGAAACGAACTTCTGCCTGCCCTTGTCTATATCTAGATCATCAAACTCTTCGCTTAGAAACGTTGAAAGCTTGGAATACCCATAATTTCTTACGTCAAAGTCAGGATATTTATTGACAAGGCGGCTTCCTATCTCGCCCATATGTGTCTTTTTATCTTTATCATCGTTCTCATCTATTATATTATAGACTGTCTTTTTTATGTCTCTTATGCTTGTGATATTTGACTCGTCAGCTATACCTGCATCCGTATATCCTCCCTTTGAAGGAACCCTGTTTAAATCCTCTGTGACAAGAGAGTCGAGAATCTTAAAGCTTGTACACGCACTGACAAATGCCTTAGGGGTCTTGTTCTCCCCCATTCCGATGACCTGTTTTCCAGCCTCGCGGAGTCTCGATGCAAGCCTTGTAAAATCACTGTCACTTGTCACCAGACAAAAGCCATCTATGTTGCTCGTATAAAGCAGATCCATCGCATCTATGATCATAGCTGAATCTGTTGAGTTTTTCCCAGTAGTATAAGAAAACTGCTGCACCGGCTGTATGGAATAAGACAAAAGGCAATCCTTATCCCACCCATTGTTATTCTTTGACCAGTCACCATATATCTTTCTGACAGTTATCGAGCCAAGTCTTGAAAGCTCATCGAATATACTCTCTACATATTTTGCCGACACATTCTCAGAATCGATAAGTATAGCATACCGGCTTGTAATCTCATTTGACACTACTTCCTCGGTCATATAATCCGCCTTCCTTCTATTTATAGTTTATTCATCCCCTACGCGTTCTCATCTCTTACGACACCAAATTTAGCAGCTTCATCCTCGAAATACTCCTTCGTGAGTTTGACCACAGTGCCTGAGAGAAGGAGAACTCCCATCAGGTTTGGTATGATCATGAGACCATTGAAGGTATCTGCAATATCCCAGAGAAGCCCCAGATCCATCGTTGCACCAATTACTGCAACAAGTGCATATACCACCATAAACGGTTTGATAAGTCTATCCCCAAACAAGAATCCCACGCATCTTGATCCGTACAGTCCCCATCCAAGTATGGTTGAGAATGCAAAACAACAGAGTGCAACAGCCGTGAATATAGAAATCCAGCCTCCATATGTAGCGACAAAGCCGTTGATCGTCAAATCTGCGCCGGCTGCCTGTCCATATACTATCTCTGTTCCGCTGCAGAGTATAACAAGCGCTGTAAGTGTACAGATAACTATCGTATCAATGAACACCTCAAATATTCCCCAGAGTCCCTGCTGTACAGGATGCTTTACATCAGAACACGCATGTGCGATTGATCCTGTTCCAAGACCGGCCTCATTTGAAAAGATTCCTCTAGAAACCCCCTTTCTCATGCTGAGAAAAAGGCTTCCAACCACTCCTCCTGTCACTGACTTCGGATTGAATGCACCCTCAAATATAGATGCAAATACGCCTGGAACGCTCTTGATATTTATAAACACAAGGATCACCGCCATGATGATGTACATAGCCGCCATGAAAGGGACAAGCTTCTCTGTCACACTTCCAATTCTTTTGATTCCCCCTATCAGGATAAGTGCAACCAATATGGCTATAATGATACCTATCACAAGATTGATGGTAAATGTATTGCTCTTGTCAGCCAGACTATAATTAAAAAGTGCTGAGTCTATAGCCGTCGTTATGGTATTTACCTGTGTCGCATTTCCAGTTCCAAAAACGGTGAGTATTCCGAGAACAGAATATGCTATGGCAAGGAAATATGCCTTCTTGCCAAGACCATTCTTGATATAGTACATAGGTCCGCCTACCCAGTCTCCATTTGAATCTTTCTCTCTGTAAAAAACAGCCAGTACAACCTCAGCAAACTTTGTTCCCATTCCAAGGAGTGCTGATATCCACATCCAGAACACCGCGCCAGGGCCTCCTATAGCAATTGCTCCCGCAACCCCCGCTATATTACCAGTCCCAACTGTTCCCGCCAGCGCAGTACACACAGCCTGAAACGGACTTATAGCACCGTCCGATGTCTCTTTCTTGTTGAATATCTTTCCGAATGTGTGCTTGAACGCATAACCGAACTTTGTAAACTGAACGCCTCGGTTTCGTATGAGAAGCCACAGGCCAACGCCCACGATACATATCATGGATGGCACTCCCCATATAAAATTGTTCACCGATGAATTGACATCGGTAATGATCTTAAGTAATTTCTCCATATTTGTACTTCTCTTTTCCTATTACTTTTTTGCATACCATATATGATTTTACAATATAAACTGCACATTGTGCAAGGAAAACCGCGTATATATCCCGTATAGTCCCGACAGCAATCACAATACCTATCTGCTTTTCAGACTAATTTTGCACACAAAATAACGGAGGCGATTATTTATACCGCCTCCGCAATCATATATTATTTTAAGGTACTTTTATATCATACTGCCATTATCCTTACTCTCTGTTCTTCAGCACCTCGGCCGGCACGATCTTGTTCAGCCTGCCAACCAGAACTCTGTTGATTATGAAATACAGGACAAGTATTCCGCCGTAGAGTACAGCCCAGAGCCATGGGGCAAATGTCAGCTGGACACCGCAGTTTACATTTGACACCAGAGAAGGATACACTGCACTCATTATAAACTTTGCAAGTGGCAGGCATATGGCTGCTCCGATTGCGATTATAAAGAAATTGCCATCCAGATATAGCTTTCTGATCTCCTTCGTCCTGAAACCAAACACCTTTATCAACGAAATCGAAAATGCTGATCTGTCAATCATAACCTTCATCATCAAATACATTACCACTACGAATATAAGTGTAGAGATAATAACTATCATAACAACCATACTTCTCATCTGATCTGCAAATATTCCGGCAGCCGACTCTATATCGGCCTTTGTTGTGGTTGCGTAAAGTCTTGCAGGATCAACCCCCAGATCCTTGTCTGAAAATACAACATTGTACTCATCACTTCCAGCTCCGAACAGCTCCCTTGCATCATCTATAGTCATGAAAACATAAAATGCCGGGGTATACTGTGTCACACTGTCCACTGTAAAACCATAATCTATATTATTCTCCTCGTCGTGGAGCACGATTTCGTCACCCACACCATAACCATATTTCTCAGCAAATGATGATGATATGGCAACTCTGTTCTTGCCATCCTTAAGGTCAACATCAAAATACTTAGTATTCTTTGAAAGTCCAAGAACTGTCACATCCCAGTTGTAACCGTATACCTCTTTCTTCAAAGTCTTAGCATACGCTGCCTCACCGCCCTCAGGGGGATTCTCTGTAGGATATTTGTATGTATACATATATTCATAATGGGTATCCTCCACATTCTGCTTCTTGACATTTGAACAAAAAGTTGCAGTGTTAAGGCTTAACATCAGGCATATAAGGGCTATGAACATTCCGATCACAACCGTTAAACCTGTTCTCATCTCCCTGAGCATCTGTCTGACTCTGAATCTTCCGACAAATCCCATGTCTCCGAGATTTACATTACTGCCCTTTGGCTGCTTGACCTCATTTTTTATGAGTGAAAGAGCCGTCTGTGAGAGCTTCTTTCTGATAACGAAGTAGTTCACAACTATCGCTGCCAGTGGCGGCATCACAATACCGTACACTATAAGAATCGGCGGAATCTTTACATCCATAGCAGGGATGGAATAATACGCATATGCATCTGCCATCTGAACAGGGATTCCAACATTGCTTATTCCAATCAGGAAACCGATTATGCCTGCAACTGTTGTGACTATGACCGGAAGTGTCAGATAATGCATCATGAGATCTCTTCTCTTGACCCCCAGGGCATAAAGTGCACCTATGACGCTACTCTCCTTCTCTATTCCATGTACAACAAATACCGATATGACATATGTAAACAGAAGCATGAGCAGCACACCGAAGAAATAACCCGCCTGTACATTGATCTGCTGGTCATCAGCGGCTCCGCCTGTTCTCGGATTATCATCACTTGTCACAAATGATGTAATATTTGCATCAACCTTAATGTCCTCAAGAGCGTCCTTCACATCATCACATGTGGTCTTACCCTTAAGTCTGAACGCATAAAGATATGTCTCTGTCTTAACACTCTCGCCTGTTGCATGAAGTTTATCATATGCACCCTCTGTAACGAATACTGTTCCAAACACCTTGCTGTCGACAACTGTATCTGACATCTCCTTGAAAAGAGCATTATAATCAGGTGATGTCCCTATTCCTGTCACCTTGAATTCATTTCCTGCTATCTGTATTATATCTCCGACAGAAATATCATTTACCTGACTGAATCTCTTCTCAACAACTATCTCATCATCAGCCTCCGCAAGATTTCCCTCATCACATTCCACAAGATCTATGTTCTCCCTGTTGGCAAATACCCTGATAGTCTTGCCATCCATGACATCATAATCCTCGTAGAACATCTGCTCAACCTCAGTACCCACATCCTCAAGCCGGGATATCTCTTCATCGCTCAGTGGAACGAATACGGAAAACTGACCATCCTCTATCTTATTTGCCTCGTCATGTGTCTCACCATTGTCAATGATCGTATATCCGGCTCCTATCAGCGAGACAATGACATACATACCCATGATGATAAGAAATGCAAGTGCTATGTATCTGAACAGATTCTCCTTCAGATCCCTCAGTACCCTTTTTCTCAAAACCTTCTGCATATTACAAATCCTCCAATTCTGCCGCTGGAACTCTCTCTTCGTTCTCGTACTCTTTGCTTACAAGACCATCTTTTATGAAGATAACCTTGTGCACCATATTCTTGATGGAATTGTTGTGGGTTACTATCAGCATAGTCGTTCCATACTTCTCATTTATCTCTTCAAGAAGAACAAGTATATCTCTTGAAGTCTTGGAATCAAGAGCTCCTGTCGGCTCATCGCAGAGGAGAAGTTTTGGATTTTTAACCAGAGCTCTCGCTATTGCGCATCTCTGCTGCTGTCCACCTGAGAGCTGTGAGGGGAACTTGTTCTGATGCTCAGTAAGTCCTAGAGTCTCTATCAAGTCATCCATAGGAAGCGGATTATCTGTCAGATACTCACACACCTGTATGTTCTCCCTCACAGTGAGGTTTGGAACAAGGTTATAGAACTGGAATATAAATCCCAGATTATCTCGTCTGTAATCCGCGAGCTGGTCACTGGTCATACCAAATATCTCTGTTCCATCAACCTTTATCGAACCTGAATCCATGGTGTCAAGACCACCTATACAGTTCAGAAGTGTTGACTTACCTGAACCTGACGTTCCCTGTATAACACACATCTGTCCTTTTTCAACACCTGTGTTTATACCTTTAAGCACCTGCACATAGCTTCCACCCTCTCCATAGCTCTTCTTTACTCCTGACACTTCCAAATACATAATTTTTCCTCCTTTATGATATCCTCGTTGTTCTAATTTTCATTTACTTTATTTTTTATAGCAATCCATTACACTTTAGTAGCTATTCAAATGTTCATTTGCGTACATAACGCTGTTATGGTTTAAACCTTTTTTTAGGTCTTCCCTGTAATTCGGAAGACCTGTAATAAGACATAATGGGAATTTGATTCCCCTGTACCACATTTTTCATTTTACTGTTTTCATTTTTCTATTCCGGTCAAATCTTATTCTGGATCCTGCCACGGCTTAACCAGGCCATACCAGCCTGAGATCAGATATTTCATACCTGTCTCAACGAACTTCAAGGCATCCTTCTCATTGTCAATATGTGTCACCATGAATATAAACATATCAATCTGTGAATGAGACATCCAATGTACCACATTCCTGTCAACCATCGGTGTTCCATAAGCCCTGCACATCGCCTCACATATAAATGCATTGTGTGCATCCATCTGATCCACTATATTGTCTGGCATGCTCTCCATGCTGGATCCCTGTGACTTCGTAAGAACAAGAAGCACTTCTTCTCTATGCATATAAATCTCATGCACTATGTTCCTGGCCGACTCAAAATCACTGTCCTCATTATGGTCTGATGCCATGCCATTGTTCATCTCGTCCACCTCAACGGAAAAATGCTCGGTCAACACAGCATTGAGTCTGTCCATCATGTGTCCCACAACATTGCAGAACAGATCGTCCTTATCATTAAAAAAGAAATATAAAGCTCCGGTTGTCACTCCTGCCTTCTGACATATATTTCTAAGTGACGCACCCATAAATCCCTTATCCATGAACTCTTCCTTGGCACACTTTAGAAGTTCTTTCCTCGTCTCGCTGTCATGTTGTATTTTCTTTGCCATAATCCTCACCCATTTAATTATAATATAAAATAACATAACAGCGTTACGTTTAATAACACCGTTATGTTAAAACATATCAATCATTTTGTCAACTATTTTATTTATTATACATATCGCTATAAATCCTGTCTATAGTCTCATCACGACTCAATTTATCCAATCTGTTGGTTGTTAGATGATATCAGATTTACTATCTTGCTTCTCATATTGTCAACTGCCTGTTTTGTTATGATAAAAGATATCATACCTGCCGTGGCAACAACAGCAGCCAGGAAGATGATAGCAAATCTCCTCCTGGCTCTTTTTATCTCATAGTCAGTTCTGTTCCTGCTGTTTACTGACATATCTTACTTCCCACGTGTTATATACATAGCTATTATATAACAACTATTATTGATAAATTGTCAATCTTTTTTCTCAACATCACGGCTCTGCTTTATTTCTTTCAATATCCTGTCTGTCAGAGAATTGATGGTCTGCATCTCTTCGGTGTAACTGTCATCAATGAGACTAACCACATACGACATGGACGGTGACTCACTCATCTCCATCATCAGGAATATCCAACCGTTTCTGTTGAGTATTTCGGTCAGCTCATCTTTGAAATACTCACACATATTCTCAAGTGTGGGATTTATCATGTCAAATGGTGCAATCTCATTCAAAGTCTTGTCCTGATATCTGCTCAGAAATTCTTCAACTCTGTGCTCCAGATGATGGAACTTTACAGTCTCATCTCTTCCCTTGACAACATTTATGACGATCTCCCAGGTGTGAGGATGTACCTCCCCAAGTACTCCATTTTTATATATTCCATGTCTGGCATTGAGGTAGAATTTGAATTTGTATTGTCTGAATCTCATCTGTTCATCTCCTCCCCATAGAATACTTTTCTCGGATCATCACCGTCTGTGACAGCTCTGAGCTCTGTTCTAATCTCGGCCCCCGCTTCATTTGCTGAGGTTCTTTTCCAACTTTCAAGCATCTTATCACGTATCTGTTCAGCCGTTGACATATCTGTCATATACATAAGCACAACAAAATTGCCCTTTGACATTTCTGCGGTTACATGATTAGATCCCATGCAGCCCTTTATGAAATCCATTATCCTGAATATCTCATCTCTTGAAAAATAACGATCTCCCATCTGAACACTTATGAACAAGAAAGTGATCGGATAAAGCTCCGGATCTGTCGATTTTGAGAGCAGAGAATCCACAACCTCCATATCGTAATATCTGCCTGATCTTTTATCTGCAGGCTCAATATCCTTCTGCCTTAACTCTTCCTCATAGCTTTCTGTAAGTCTCTCATATTCATCGAATTTCTCATTTCTCGCTGTAAGTTCATGTTCTAATCTTTGAACCTTTCTGCCCATATGTCCTATCCTGCCGGCATATTCTATAACCATGCCGCCAAGAACAAGAAAGGCTGCTATCACAGCTATTACGATATAGAATTCAAAATCATTAACTCCGTATGCTGAGAGCACATACGATCTGTCGGCGAACATCCCAATAACGTAATCAGATCCGGCAACAGAAGCCATACTGACTATTCCTTTCTGCTCGCTCATATATTCGTCCAGACCTGATGCAGTCATGTTGGACAGTTCCGCCGTGGTTGCCACATCCTTGATAAACATGATATCATCCTCTTCTATAAGGAACGCCCATTCCGAACCGGATACATCAACTACTTCATTGATGACTGACTCCATATCTTTCTCACTCAAACCTTCCAGTCTCTCAGCCAGAATAGATACCGTCTGCAGCTGGTCATCCTTATACGCTGAAAGGATGTTGTCTCTATTGGTCTTCATGTGATAAACATAGTATATGGTTTCCAGAGCTATCATGAACAGAACAACAGCAAAAGCTGCCACTACTCGTCCTCTATATGTCTTATTCTTTTCAGCTTTCCTGCTCATGACATTTTCTCCTTCCTGTCACCTTGTACACCAATCTTCCAAGCCAGCGGAAGTCATGCTTTATGATGCTCCACGCCGTCTGTCTCTCCTCGCTGAAATTTTGCATTTTCCAGCTTCCCTTAGACTTCATGGAGTTGATTATTCCTGCAAATCTGAACCAGAACACGACAAAGTTGTACAGAGGAAGCAGGAATACAAGATACCATTTTCTCATGTAATATCTTCTGAGCTGTTTAAACGGACTCAGAAAAAGACTTATACATATATATAGCAGTGTTGTGGTAAACACGTACAAAAGATACATGATTATGACTGAATCTATGATGAGCGCAAACGGATAATCCTGGAATATTCCAAGGCATATCAGCGCAAAGTACCATATCATACGCGGGAATGCAAATGTGTGATCAAACATGACCAGTCTCACAATGAAGTCAGAGAAAAATCCTCGCACAGCGTTCATCCTGTTCTTCATGAACATGTGGACAACCTCTATCTCGCCCCTCTGCCATCTCTGTCTCTGTATATATAGTCTGTTCATATCTTCTATTGGATCAACATAAAATATAGCTTCACTGCACAGAGCTACCTTATCTCCGAGCACATCCCTTATCTGAAACGTTACATGGGTGTCCTCGCACACAGTATCCGTATTGTACATATTGGTTTTCATGATGGTTGATCGTCTGAATGCTGAGAAAGCACCTGATAAAGTAAATATATTATTGAACTCCGACTGGAAATTCCTGCCAGCAAGGAACGCCTGACAGTATTCAAAGAACTCCAGCTTTCTAAGCAGTCTGAGTCCAAATCTGTCGGTATCATCGACCATTTCGGGGTTGGTCATGATCGTTCCGGTCATGCAGTCGATGTCAGGATTCCTCTCGAATTTGGTCACCATGTTCCTGATGGCATCCCTCTGGAGCACACCGTCACTGTCTATGTGTATGATGTATTTTCCGTAGCTGTTGAAAAGCCCCAGGTTGAGAGCCTTAGACTTGCCCTGTTTTGAATTTACCCAGTTCATTGTCAGATCTGGGAATTCCTCCTGACATTTGCAGAATACATCAAAGCTCCGGTCCGTACTCATATTATTTACAACAAGTATATATATCTTGCTGTTAGGATAACTTGACGCATCTATGGAGCTTATACATCTGTGAAGGCTATGTTCCTGATTATACACAGGTATGATAAGTGTTATCTCCGGTGAAAAGTTGATCGCCTTCTCCTTCCTCGACACCAGTTTCTTCTTTATCAGTATGAAAAAATTGCCAATAGTAGGTATAATCTCCATGACGATCGGTATGATGACCCATGCCGCCCAGAAAAGTATGGAGCTATGAAAGATCTGTGTTATCAGTGTCATATCTGAAACCTCCTACCTTCTGTCTGATGATCTGAGCTTTTGTGAACACGAAGAAATACAAAAGGACAGTACATGCATAGAATACCAGACGTCCTATTATGCTGTGTGCAACGAAGTACGAACCGCCGCCAAACACATGAACAATGAGACATATAGTGAATATCCTGAGTACATTTGCCGCAAATATCAGGGCCGGTCCAACTATGCTGAGTACCACCTTTTCATATGTGTGGTACATAGGGAAAAACCACAAAAGCGACAGGAATGCCAGCATCTCCACTATTCCTGAGCACTCATAATCTATATACATTGACAGGTTGGCATCACCGGTCGATATGAACACTATGTTCTTGTTGAAATATCCCTCATATATGCCTGTCATATCGCCGAACATGCCAGCAACTGCGGACACGCTCTTCTGAAGAGGTGCAAGAACGACTGGCTCAACCTTGATGAGCATGAACACAAAAATTCCAATGCTTCCTGTTATAAAATACCAGAAATCCAGCTTTCCACGTTTCAGCACGGACAATATATATACCCAAAACACTAACAGTATAACAAAAACTATATTCATCATCGGCGCGCACCTCCTCTCACTTATATTCACATCCTGCTATAGCATTCAGCAGTTTATATTTTCTTTCTTCTATATACTATTACTCCGCCTATAGCCATTATAAGGGCTATAGCAACACCAGCCCAAGGACCTGTAGGTGTTCCGGTTATTGTGACACCCTCCGCTCCTATATTAGGGTTGGACACAGTGATGGTTGCGCCCTGATCCAGCTTTATGCCAAGATAATCTGCGAGTTTGTTAAGAGATATGGAAAACTCTATTTCATCACCCTTGCCCGTCTCTGTATGTGCCGCATTATATACTGTGAATGCCACATCGCCATCCACATCATTGTAGTAGCCTGCAAACACTCCGAAATTTCTGTATACTCCTGCTCCAAAGCCGTTAGTCTGACCACCCCAGTTTATTGATCCGTCAGAATTCACAGGGAGTACATTAAGCACACATGATTTTCCATCTACTGTGATATTCCACAAATGAAACTGCATCTGGGATGTATACAGATCGTTCATGGAAAAGTGTACATACAGTCTTCCATTCTCCACTGCAAGCTGTCCCTTGTGAACTGAGTAACTATTGTTACCGTTGTAGGTTATATCCGCTGACGGATACTGACTCCACTCACCATAATACCCGTCGACCACAAGTCCGGATGTGACAGGTCCTGTGATCTCCTCAGTTGTTCCCGTCTCTGTTGTGGCATTCTCCGTTGTCTGTTCTGTAGTGCTGACCTCAGTTGTTGTCTGTTCTGTAGTGCTCTCTGATGCCTGCTCTGTTGTCACAGCGGTATTCTCAGTCGCATCTTCGGTCGTAGTTTCTTCTGTACTGTTTTCTGCAGCCTCAGTGGTTGTCTCGCTCCCAGCTTCAGTGGTTGTCTCGCTCTCAGCCTCTGTGGTTGTCTCGCTTCCGACCTCCGTGGTCGCCTCAGAGGATGAACTACCACCTGCTATATCAAGCTCGGCCGTATTGCCATTCCAGCCTATTGTTATATTTTGCACATCTGTTCCATATGTGCTGACCGGCACCTTTGCACTCCAGGACATATCCGCATATCCCCAGCCAGATGACGATGCACCGGTATTTGTCGTATAACCAGTGGCGCCATCGATTGCCTGATACCATGCATTTAACACGCTGAATGATGAACCATCGCCATTGTTGCCTGTGTTTATAACTAACTTAGATAATGCCCCCGGAGCTGTCTGCCCATTTGCAGATACATCGAATGTCTGCTGAATATAATTAGTCCACGGACCTCTGTATTCCAGATAGATGTACTCGTCATCCGTTGTCACTTCTATGTTTCCACCATTTCCATCGGAGAGTGTCTGTGCCTGACTCCCAAATATGGAAACACCTGAAAAGATGATCACCATACATACCGCAGTTATAATCCCTATAAGTCTCTTAATTTTTGTTCTTCTGTTCTTCATATAATCACGCCTTTTCTTGTAGTAAAATCTATTGAGAATTGTTTGCTCCTGTCATACTCTCAAGTCTCAGTATGTCGTCAAATATCTTTTGATAGTTTCTGTTGCTAGTATCCATATTCATAGTAGGCAGCAGCAGTCTGTCCGACACTTGATACACGCAAAGAGGATTTTCAGATATATCTAGCTGATAAAGCTCCATTCCAATCTTCTCAAGCCTGCGTCTGAGTTCTTCATAGAAATAATCGCCCAATGTCTCGAGCGTGTTCTCACATTTCCGAAACTCAGGAAGTTCATTCAGATACTTGCCTCTGTACTGGTCAATGAACGCTGAAACTATCGCCTCAAGTTTGAAAAAAGGTATATTCTCACTCTTATCCTTCATTCCTATATATGTGACTAACGTGAACGAATGCCCATGCATTTTCTCCCTGTCACCATTAAAACTGTGCCTGGCATTAAAGTAAGATTTATATATGTAATAATTAAACAACCAGCCACCTCCTTGCTTTATATGTCAGATTACGACACAATAAATCTATTCTTACCATCTCTAGATTATAGATACCTAATTGTGATATATCAATGATGAAAAATCGCCAAATTTATGGCTATTTTATGAACATTTTGTAACTTTATGTATAATCATAATATTTCAACCGTTTGCGCTATTCATATCTTGTTGTCTATTTGATTGTTATTGATTGAATAGCCACAGAATATATCAAACAATCATGATATGAATGGTCAAAAAAAGATCCCATCCATATGAATGAGATCTTTCTATCTTTGTTTACTATTAATATTTCTATAATTGGAATTTTTTAATTGCTGTTTTTTTATTGTTATATAACCCGCAGAGCCTATCTGCAGCATTACTCCGACATTGTCATTTATGACTCAAGCAGTTTCTGAACACTTACAAGCTTTACGCAGAGAACAAATATCTCTGTTGCCTGCTGCATCTCCTCCGGTGTTGGGAATGAAGGTGCGATCCTGATGTTGCTGTCCTTTGGATCGTTATGGTATGGGAATGTTGCTCCTGCACCTGTGAGAATAACTCCAGCCTCCTTGCACTTTGCAACTATAGCCTTTGCACAGCCTTCCATAGCGTCAAATGATATGAAATATCCGCCGAGAGGCTTGATCCATGAACCAATTCCAAGTCCATCAAGCTCCTCCTCAAGAACTTTGAGTGTAGCCTCAAACTTTGGTCTCATGAAATCAGCATGCTTCTTCATATGCTCCTTAAGACCGTCAAGATTCTTGAAATATCTCGCATGTCTGAGCTGATTTACCTTATCGTTACCTATAGTCTGAATTGTATAATGCTTCTTTGCATCTTCAAGGTTTGCATGTGATGTAGCCATAGCTGAAACTCCTGAACCAGGAAAGCTTACCTTTGATGTTGAAGCGAACTCAAATACCATATCCGGATTGCCGGCCTTCTCACACTCTCCGATGATATCAAGTATCTCTACCTGATTGTCCTCATACAGATGATGGATGACATATGCATTGTCCCAGAAGATCCTGAAATCCTTAGCTGCAGGCTTAAGATTTGCAAATCTTCTTACGGTCTCATCGCTGTAGCAGATTCCCTGTGGGTTTGAGTACTTTGGCACGCACCATATACCCTTTACTGTTGGATCTGAATTTACAAGTTCTTCAACCATATCCATGTCTGGACCTGTCTCTGACATAGGTATGTTGATCATCTCTATTCCAAAATGCTCTGTGATAGCAAAATGTCTATCATATCCCGGAACAGGGCAGAGGAACTTCACCTTGTCAAGCTTGCACCAAGGTGTCTCTCCCATTATTCCATGTGTATATGCTCTTGATACAGTGTCAAACATAAGAGTAAGACTTGCGTTACCACCGATAAAGATATGATCCTCAGTGGTTCCCATCATCTCAGCCATAAGTCTCTTGACCTCTGGAACTCCATCAAGGCACCCATAGTTTCTGCAATCTATGCCACACTCTGACTTCATATCAGAATCACTGTTGATAATATCCATAAGACCAACAGATACTCCAAGCTGGGTTGGTGATGGCTTACCTCTTGACATATCAAGATTCAGGCCAAGAGCCTTCTTCTCCTCATATGCCGCAAGCAGCTGCTTTCTAAGTTCCATTAACTCTTCTCTTGATAATTCACTGTACGCTTTCATAAAAAGTCTCCCTTGCTACCTATCATTGTTATAGTTATATGTCCAGATTGCACGCTAAAACATTCTATATTAAATATACAATTCTAACGTTCAACCCTTGTATCATATAATTTATTTCTCCAGTTGTCTAGACCCTAATCGCATAAGTTTGCAGTATTTTGCAAATTTTGGTTGAAAAATCTAAGTTCAAACACTAAATCCGACTATATTTTCGTCAAAATTATATATTTGACTTTTTATTTTCAAGTTAGCCGACATTGGAAGATACTGCTGTGTTCTTTTTTGGAGTGGGCTTAATGATTTGGCTCTGGCGGTTATTTAGATGGCATCACGGATGCTATCTGAGCCGCAAGCTGTGACTTAGGCATTGTCTGCAGTGTTATCCTTCCCGGGCCTGTGACTACGGTATTAAAAAATCCTTCACCTCCGAACAACATATTCATTGCCCCGCCCTTAACGGTCTCAGCATTCAGTGTACATGTTGCATCCATCATGGCAAGATATCCTGTGTCTATGACCATCTGTTGTCCCGGTGCAAGCATATAATCCACAACAGAACCGTCGATTTCAAGGAACACTATTCCCTGACCTGTAATCCTCTGCATAATAAATCCCTCACCTCCGAAGAACCCGCCGGCTATCTTCTTTTGAAAAGCTATCTCCAGATTGATTCCCGGAGTCGATGCAAGATATGCAGACTTCTGACAAATTATTTCCTTGCCCGGTCCTATCTCTACCGCCATGATATTTCCAACAAAACTTGACCCAAATGCTATCAGGCCCTGTCCTCCCTGTGCTGTATAAGTATTACGGAACATCGCTTCTCCTGTCATGGCTCTGGTGAACATCTTACCAACCCCGCCTCCAGATGTCTGCATCTGCATATTAGGTGACATCCAAACCATTGCACCTTTCTCACAGCTTATGGACTCTCCCGCCTCAAGGATTATCTCAACAACGGGCATCATGCCACCTTTTATCTCGTACCTCATATTATTTGTCCTCCCTTTTTTATAACATCAACATTTTTTTGTTTTAGTACAATTTATTATATAGTAAATAGCATTCATAGAACAATGTTTATTTATAAATAATGAATAAAACATGAATAAATTTCCTTTTTTTCCCCTTTATCCCGATTTTGTCATCTTTTTATATGAGTTTTTTCATATATTAATTGCATTTTCTTAAACACAATGGTATATTTATTCAGTTGAAAAGAAGAAATGCACAGATATGTGCAGATATTATGAAAGGAAGATGTAAAATGAAACTCAAAAAATTTTTAGCACTTTCAGTATCAGCAGTTCTGGCTATGACAGCCCTTACTGCATGTGGAAGCAAGGATGATTCTTCAGAGGCTGCTTCAGAGAGCACTTCATCAAAGAAGACTGCAAAGGTCATCGAGATTGACCTTACAGATGAGCAGTATGCTTTCGGTGTTGACAAGGATCAGCCTGAGCTCTTAACACAGGTCAATGATTTCATAAAGTCAATGAACGAGGATGGATCATTTGAGGAGATCTGCAATCACTACTTCGGTGACGGTGAGCCAGTTGCAGTTGAGTCAGCAAAGCTTGATGCAAACAAGGATCAGCTTGTAGTTGCAACAAATGCTGCATTCGAGCCATTTGAGTATACAAAGGGTGAGAACTACTATGGTGTCGATATGGAGATAGCTAAGGCTCTCGCAGACAAGCTTGGCAAGGAGCTCGTTATCCAGAACATGGATTTCGACGCTGTATGTCTCTCAGTTGGTCAGCACAAGTGTGATATCGCTATGGCAGGTCTTACTATAAAGCCAGACCGTGAGGAGTATGTAAGCTTCTCAGATTCATACTACAAGGCTTCACAGAAGCTTATCGTTACATCTGACAATGCAGAGTTTGATGAGTGCAAGACAGCCGATGATGTCAACAAGATCCTTCAGGCTAAGGGTTCAGACATGAAGATTGGTTTCCAGACAGGTACTACCGGACAGTTCTACTGCGAGGGCGACGCAGACTGGGGATTCACAAAGCTGGCTATGACTTCAACTGGCTACAAGAACGGTTCTCTTGCAGTTCAGGATCTTTTAAATGGTAACCTCAACTATGTTATCATCGATGCTGCTCCTGCAGCCAGCATCACTGCTGCTCTTAACGCAATGCAGTAAATTCTAATTCAGATTTAGTAATTTTAGTATTAACGCCAATTATGTTTGAAAGGATATTTCATGGGAGACATTTCTACAAAAATACAAAAGTTCATAGAAATATTCATCGACAACAACGGGTATGTTAAGGTAGTCGAGGGTCTGAAGAATACTGTGATAATAGCCATTGCCGGTCTTATCATCGGTATAGTAATCGGTACCCTCATAGCTACCGTAAGGGTAATTCCAAAGTACAAGCGTCTGCCTAGAGTTCTGGATGCGATCTGCAGTGTATATGTAGGTTTCTTCCGTGGAACACCTATGGTTGTACAGCTTCTTCTCTTCTACTATGTTCTTCTTCCTATAGTGGGAGGACACATGACAGGAGTTCAGGTGGCTATGCTTGTATTCGGACTCAACAGCGGTGCCTACATCTCAGAGATCATGCGTGGTGGTATACTCTCCGTTGATCCAGGTCAGATGGAAGGTGGACGTGCCATGGGACTCAGTTTTTCGACTACCATGCTCAAAATCGTTATACCTCAGGCAGTCAAGAATATTCTGCCAACCCTTGGAAATGAATTTATTTCTTTAATAAAGGAGACTTCAGTTGTAAGTTTTGTCGGAGCAACTGATCTCTACGTTGCATTCAACTACATCGGAAGTAACAGCTACGAATTCATGGTTCCTTATCTGGTCATGGCACTCATCTACATCGTGATGGTGCTTCTCATCAGCCTGGGAATCAAATTAATGGAAAGGAGCCTGAGAAAGAGTGATAGACGTCATTAATCTTGAAAAAAGCTTCGGTGATAACAAGGTCTTAAACGGCATCAATATCACCATAGACAAAGGCGATATAATGGTTGTTATCGGCCCTTCAGGTTCTGGTAAAAGTACATTTCTTCGCTGTTTGAACTGTATGGAAGATCCTACCGGCGGCCAGATTATATTCAATGGTGTTGATATAGCAGACCCTAAGGTTGATATCAACATACACCGCCGTCATATGGGTATGGTTTTCCAGCATTTCAATCTGTATAACAACAAGACTGTTATACAGAATATCATGCTTGCACCTGTCTATGTCAGATGTCAGGATCTGAAGAAGGCAAAGCGGCATAATCTCCTGCTCCCTGTAACAAACCTCTTCCGCAAGGAAAAGCAGATAAAGCAGGAAATCACAACAACAAAATCAGAGATCATTGCCGAGGCACATGCAAAGGCTGAGGAACTCCTGAAGAGGATCGGTCTGGAGGACAAGGCGGATGTATATCCATCTACTCTCTCAGGCGGTCAGAAACAGCGTGTTGCCATCGTCCGTGCTCTTGCCATGAATCCTGATGTCATTCTGTTTGATGAGCCAACCTCCGCTCTCGACCCTGAGATGGTCGGTGAGGTTCTTGATCTCATGAAGGCTCTTGCAGATGAAGGCATGACAATGATCATTGTTACTCATGAGATGGGATTTGCCAGAGAGGTTGCCAATAAGGTCGTATTTATTGACGACGGACAGATTCTTGAATCCGGTACACCGGAGGAATTCTTCGGCAACCCTAAGAATCCTAGGCTTAAAGATTTCCTTTCAAAGGTGTTATAAGACATTTTATCTGTGTTTTTTAATACAGATTGTAATATCACAGTTTATCCGGCATGTATGGCATTTCATACTTGCCGGATTTTTTAGACCGTTATCTGCTGTTCCCTGCTTCTTTTTAATATAATTCTCTTTAATTTAATTCTTAATCCATCTCCTATTTTAGTTTATTTTTTCAATATATTTCTTCATTTGCTCTGTACTTTTTGGCTCTTATACTTTATAATATCAATAATTTGGGCTTTTTTATAAAAGAAATTAAATTATGCCCAACAATAGCAAAAATCACATAACGATATTTCTTTATTTTGTGTGATTTCATGCAGTTTTCAGTGCTATTTGCGCTGAACCATAATTATTTTACAATAAGGAGAAAGATATGCCAAAAAGAGAAGACATTAACAAAGTTCTGATAATAGGATCTGGTCCAATCATCATCGGTCAGGCATGTGAGTTCGACTACTCAGGAACTCAGGCTTGCAAGGCACTTAAGAAGCTTGGATACGAGATCGTATTGGTCAATTCCAACCCTGCTACCATCATGACAGATCCTGAGACAGCTGATGTCACATACATTGAGCCACTCAATGTCAAGAGACTTGAGCAGATAATTGCAAAAGAGAGACCTGATGCTCTTCTTCCAAATCTCGGAGGACAGTCAGGACTTAACCTTTGTGCTGAACTTGCAAAAGAAGGCATCTTAGACAAATACAATGTCAAAGTCATCGGTGTTCAGGTAGATGCCATAGAGCGCGGTGAGGACAGAATCGAATTCAAGAAATCCATGAACGCAATCGGAATAGAAATGGCAAGAAGTGAGGTTGCCTACTCAATAGATGAGGCTCTCGCCATCGCAGATCAGCTCGGCTACCCTGTTGTTCTTCGTCCTGCATACACCATGGGCGGTGCCGGCGGCGGACTCGTATACAACAAGGAGGAGCTCAAGACTGTCTGTGCAAGAGGTCTTCAGGCCAGCCTTGTAGGTCAGGTTCTCGTTGAGGAGTCAATCCTCGGATGGGAGGAGCTTGAGCTTGAAGTTGTACGTGACTGCGAAGGCAATATGATCACTGTATGTTTCATCGAGAACATCGATCCTCTCGGCGTACACACAGGTGATTCATTCTGCTCCGCCCCTATGCTCACAATCTCTGAGGACGTTCAGAAGAGACTCCAGGAGCAGGCATACAAGATCGTTGACTCTGTTGAGGTCATTGGTGGTACAAATGTACAGTTCGCACACGACCCTGTGTCTGACAGAATCATCGTAATCGAGATCAACCCTAGAACATCCCGTTCTTCTGCCCTGGCATCAAAGGCTACAGGATTCCCTATTGCCCTTGTGTCAGCCATGCTGGCAACAGGACTTACCCTCAAGGATATCGAGTGCGGTAAGTACGGCACACTGGACAAATACGTTCCTGACGGTGACTACGTGGTTATCAAGTTTGCACGCTGGGCATTTGAGAAGTTCAAGGGTGTCGAGGACAAGCTTGGAACACAGATGCGTGCCGTAGGTGAGGTCATGAGTATCGGTAAGACCTACAAGGAGGCTTTCCAGAAGGCTATCCGAAGCCTTGAGACAGGAAGATACGGTCTCGGCTACGCCAAGGACTACAATACAAAGAGCAAGGATGAACTATTGCGCATGCTTGCACATCCATCAAGCGACAGACATTTCATCATGTACGAGGCGCTCAGAAAGGGTGCTACAGTAGATGAGATCTTCGATATAACAAAGGTTAAGCACTACTTCGTTGAGCAGATGAAGGAACTTGTTGAGGAAGAGGAAGCTCTCGCAGCACACAAGGGTACTCTCCCATCCGACGAGGCTCTCACCACTGCAAAGAAGGACGGTTTCTCAGACAGATACCTCAGCCAGATCCTTGAGATTCCTGAGGAGGACATCAGAAATAAGAGAATCGAGCTCGGAGTTACTGAGGCATGGGAAGGCGTACACGTAAGCGGAACAAAGGACAGCGCTTACTACTACTCCACATACAATGCACCTGACAGCAATCCGATAAATGAGGACAAGCCAAAGGTTATGATCCTCGGCGGAGGTCCTAACAGAATCGGTCAGGGTATCGAGTTTGACTACTGCTGCGTACATGCATCACTGGCACTTAAGAAGCTCGGATTTGAGACTATCATAGTAAACTGTAATCCAGAAACTGTTTCAACTGACTATGATACATCAGATAAGCTCTACTTTGAGCCACTTACACTTGAGGATGTTCTCAGCATTTACAACAAGGAAAAGCCAGTGGGCGTCATCGCACAGTTCGGCGGTCAGACACCTCTTAACCTTGCTTCTGACCTTGAGAAGAACGGCGTCAAGATCCTCGGTACATCTCCTGCTGTCATCGATCTTGCAGAGGACAGAGATCTCTTCCGTGAGATGATGGATAAGCTTGAGATTCCTATGCCAGAATCTGGTATGGCTACTACTGTTGACGAGGCACTTGAGATTGCTCACAAGATTGGCTATCCAGTCATGGTCCGTCCATCATACGTTCTCGGCGGACGTGGTATGGAGGTCGTATATGACGATGAGAGCCTTGATGGCTACATGAGAGCTGCCGTTGGTGTCACACCGGACAGACCTATACTTATAGACAGATTTCTGAATCACGCTCTTGAGTGTGAGGCAGATGCCATAAGCGACGGAACTCATGCATTTGTTCCTGCCGTTATGGAGCACATTGAGCTTGCCGGAGTTCACTCAGGTGATTCAGCATGCATCATTCCTTCAGTACACATCACTGCTGAGAATGTTGCTACTATCAAGGAATATACAAAGAAGATCGCTGAGGAAATGCATGTCGTAGGTCTTATGAACATGCAGTACGCTATTGAGAAAGGCAAGGTATATGTTCTCGAGGCAAATCCTAGAGCATCCCGTACAATACCTCTCGTATCAAAGGTATGTAACGTGCGCATGGTTCCTATCGCTACTGATATCATCACATCAGAGCTCACAGGAAGACCATCTCCTGTTCCAGCTCTCAAGGAGCAGCACATACCATATTACGGAGTTAAGGAGGCTGTATTCCCATTCAACATGTTCCCAGAGGTTGACCCGATCTTAGGACCTGAGATGAGATCCACAGGTGAGGTTCTCGGACTTTCAACCTACTACGGAGAGGCATTCTACAAGGCTCAGGAGGCTACACAGACTCTCCTTCCTACAAGCGGAACTGTCCTGATCTCTGTAAACAGAAAGGACAAGGATGAGGTTATCGAGATCGCTCAGCTTTTCGAGCAAGCTGGTTTCAAGATCCTTGCTACAAGCGGAACATATGCCATAATTACGGCTGCCGGAGTAAAAGCTGAGAAAGTCAAAAAACTCCAGGAGGGCAGACCAAATATCAATGACCTTATAACAAATGGCTCTATAGACCTGATAATCAATTCTCCGAGCGGTAAGGAAAGTGCCCACGACGACAGTTACCTCAGAAAGGCTGCCATCAAGGCAAAGATTCCTTATGTGACTACAATTGCAGGCGCAAGAGCAACCGCAAAGGGTATCCTGTACGTTCAGGCGCACGGTGACAGCGATGTGAAGTCACTGCAGGAACTTCACAGTGAGATAAAGGACGCTGAGTAATATCGGGCGCGGGCGGCTTTGCCGCTCAGGTGACCCTGCTGATTTATGGCAGAAGCTGCTTCTTGGCGGCATGGCTGTTTATTTAGCTTGCTGTTTGCCGGTTCGTGGGTTAGCAAGCTTGCTCAGCATTCAAAAGTGCATAAATTTTTCGCTAGAATGATAAAAACCGGGAAAAAGATACAATTTCTAATAATTTTGTATCTTTTTCCTGGTTTTCTTTTGATTTGCGAAAATATTATGCGCTTTTTATTGATTGTCTTTCTCGTCAAACTGCACTTCTCGATTATCTTCCCCTTCTCGCCAAACGATCCTGCACCTAACCATTTCAGTCTGACAAGTTTCAAGCTAACAGCTTCTGACTCCTACTACTATGTGTACAATTGACGAGCCTGACAGATTTCTAGCATGCTGACTTACATATCATTTACTAATAATTCTCTCAAGAAACCTATCAATATTCTTCTCTCTGGGCAGTGCACCATTGTTCACCGGGAAATATCCCAGATTGTGGCTGCCTGTCTCCGAATTGATATGCCTGTAGCCGTACGTAAAGTTCTCACGCTTAAGTCTCTCCATAAGCAGCTCTGAGTCATGCTTTGACGGCACAGATTCATCATGAGTCGATGTGAGGAAAAGAATGTCTCCGCATATCTTTTCAACCGGGATCTCATTCTCTATCGTTCCATTTTTCTCCCACTCTTCAAAGAAGTACAGCACGCGCATATGATGTTCCTTTATGCATCTTTTCAGGAAATTGGAAAACATATGTGCATTTGACACATACGGAAAGTCTTTTCCACGATAGGAAACCATCGCCTTGCAAGGATCAAGATCAGCCTTGCCACTGCCCTGCATGATATGTCCAAATGTTGATGCTGCTATAACCAGACTTATATCCGGCACGACCGAAGCAGCAAGCAGCGCCATTCCCGCGCCCTTGGAATTGCCATATATACCGAACCTTCTGTATTTTCCTGATCCGTACTCCTTCATGCGGTCAATAGCAGTCTGGAACATCTCCAGAGGGATCGCCCTCATGGTATCCGGAAGTCCCGGTGCCCCGTAATATGTCATGGCAAGAACAGAGTATCTCTTCTCCGCAAATAGCCCGGCATACTTCTCAGGAAGTTCCAGTCCTTTTAGTCCCTGGATGACGATAAGCAGTCTGTCATCCTCACTTTCTGTGTCATATAAGATCCCCTCAAATCCATCCTTCAGATATGTATATTTTGATTTCTTCATAAAGCCCCTTCTCCTATTGGACTATAGTCTATTTTTAACGTCCTTGTATCCGTGTGACATGGAAATTACAGCATTCATCACCCTGACCAAGGGTCTTGGTACGCTGAAGCTGGCCTCTTTCATTCCTGTATCCATTCCTTAAGTGCGGCTGAGAGTCTTCTGTCTATATCCTTTCTCGTCGCCTCACACTCATTTGGATAATCCTTTGCAGCCTTGAATATAAACTTCATGACGAATTTCAGTCCAACCGGAAGCGCCATACGAAGCATCGATTCCGGCAGAACAAAATGAGTTCCGTGCTCATACACAAGCGGCACATACTCACATGTATGCGGGCGCTCCTTCAGACGCTGATCCATTCTGCGGATGTATTTGCCCGCCTCCCAGAACGAGTCGTCGTCTGCACCAATCAAAAACAGCTTTCCCCTTATGTTCTCGACCTTGATCATTTCCTCTTCTGTGTGTTCTCTGGCCTTCTCCGAATCGATAAACAGACAGGTACTGCGCTCAATGTCACCGGAGCCCTTCGTCTCCTCCTCGATTTTCTGCCAGTACACAGGATGCTCATACACAAATGGCATATAAGCAAGAGGCTCGTCTCTCCACGAAAGAGTCGATGCACCCGGTATCGGCCATTCCTTACATCCGTCTTTTTTGCCCTGTTCAAATCCCTGCCATACAAAGTCACTTGCCGTAAGTCCAAATGTCAATGTGATATCAGGAAAATACGATGCCGCAACAAGGGAATCCATTCCAGCTGTACTCATTCCCATGATTCCTATTTTCCGGTTTCCATGACTTTTCAGCCATGCGATAGCTGACTCTATTCTCTCCAGCGGATTATTTACATGGCTGTAATTCTTTCTTCCGGGAGATACACAGAGTGCGTTCACACCATTTTTGTGCAGCCACTTCGCTCCGCACTTCGCCATAAAATCATTCGGATCGTCTCCAAACAGTCCTATGAATGCACAGTCAGCCCCATTTGGATTCTCGTAATATGTTCCATAGAATCCGTCCTTCTCGATCTCAAAAAACTGTTTTTTCACAACTTTTTCCTCCATTTTCCTGTATACTCCAGACCGCCCTCGCTGCCTAATAACACAATGACAACTTTATCTCTTCTGTCACCAACCGGATATAAGACACAATCCGCCTTGTGCAGTGTTTCTTTTATAGTTTCAGAACCTTTCATTTGTTACATCCCCCTGATCCAATTCTCTTAACAACCACAATGTTAGTCGCTGCTAACTTTATTGTCAAGTGTTATTGCTTTGTAAATCAAAAAAACTCCCGCAAATAAAAAAGCACCCGCAAACACATCTTCTAAGACCTAATGATGTGTTTGCGGATGCCATTTGCATCGTATTATTCTTCTATATATTTTCTCAAATACAGCCCCTCTTGCATGACTAATTTTTGTATCAAATCTAACTGATCAGAAGTTGCATTTATAACCTCTATAGAATTTCTGTTATTGATGCTAAACAACATATCTTTGTCCTTGCCCATCAACAATTGAATTGATGAAATTTCATTTATCAATACAAAATGAATCAAATCCGATATTTGATCAAAATTTTCTTTAGCTATATCCATACTATCTTCGTACAGGCTCCTGTATTTTCCTGTATAGCCGTCAGGAAACTCCGTCATCACCCCCGACGCGTCATAATATGCCAGCAAAATTATAACTACATTGGAAACCTTATCGCAAAAGCTGTTCAGGTTGTGGCTGAAATAATACTCCTCAAACTCATAAAATCTATCTCCCATACACTTCTCCGGCAGATAATCTATATAATAATACTCACTACTCTGTTGTAACTTTTCTATCTTATCGAATATATCCATTCGTATCTCCTTTTGGTGTGCTTTAGAAAAAAGCAGCCAGGCAAAATTTTGCCTGACTGCTGGTAGATGCTCACCCAATTATTATAAATATTTACTTCTATTGAACCCTACAGTTCCTTGTGGCGTGCAAAGTAATCCTTTGTCTCTGCCACAACCACACTGCTGAGTGCAAGCAGTGCTATGATATTCGGAATCGCCATAAGTCCGTTGAATATATCAGCGATAGTCCATACAGCCTTAACTGTCATGTATGGTCCGATAAATACGCAAAGTATGTATAACCAACGATATATCTGAACTGAAACCTTGCTGCCGTTTGTGAGGTACTCAAGACACCTCTCACCATAGTAATCCCAACCAAGGATAGTTGTAAATGCGAAGAATACAAGGCAGATCATCAAGATGAATGCTGCAACCTGACCTGGCATAAAGAAAAGTCCCTTCTGGAATGCATCAGTTGTGACTGAGATTCCCTCAAGGTTGCCATCCTGCCAACTTCCCATCATAACGATTGAAAGACCTGTCATTGTACATACGATGATAGTATCAATAAATGTACCTGTCATTGTTACAAGGCCCTGACGAACAGGTTCCTTTGTCTGAGCTGCTGCTGCTGCGATAGGTGCAGAACCAAGACCAGCCTCATTAGAGAAGATACCACGTGCAACACCCTTCTGCATGGCAATTGCAAGACTTGCTGTAACACCACCTGCAAATGACATAGGCTTAAATGCACACTTGACTATTGTTACAAATGCAGCCGGAACCTTATTTATATTAACAATGATAAGAACCAGACACACCACAATGTAAAGAACTGCCATGAATGGTACTATAACCTGAGAAACCTTTGATATTCTCTGGATTCCACCGATTACGACAAGTCCTACAAGGATTGCAAGAATAAATGCTGTGATGACGATGGCTATTGAGTAGTCATTACCCAGAATTGATACTGTATTTGCCTTGTCAGGATCAAAGAAAGCCTGAACTGCTGAAGCAATACCATTTACCTGTGTAAATGTACCGATACCCATGAGACCTACGCATGCTCCGAAGAATGCAAATATCTTTGCAAGCCACCTCCACTTATGGCCCATACCGTTCTCAATGTAGTAGAAAGGTCCTCCGAGAACGTGTCCATCCTCGTCAATCTTTCTGTACTTTACAGCAAGCAGTCCCTCTGAATACTTTGTTGCCATTCCGAAAAGCGCTGCGACCCACATCCAGAAAAGTGCTCCAGGACCACCGGCAAGGATACCTATAGCTGTTGCTACTCCTACGATGTTACCTGTACCGATAGTTGCTGAAAGTGCTGTACATAACGCGCCAAAGCTCGTTACCTCTCCTGTACCGTCTTCCTCATTCTTGACCATGAATCTCAGTGCCTTTGGCAGATGAACTATCTGAAGAAACTTAAGTCTGATCGTCAGATAGATTCCGCAGACGATGATGAGTATTATGAGTGGCAAGCCCCAGACAATATCATCAACTTTGCCTAAAAAGTTTGTGAATGCGTCCATGTTACTCCTCCTATTTTTTATTTATAATTCACAAGTGTAAATTATAGCATAAAAATTCTTAAATAAAAACGAAAAAACACGCATTTTCAAGATTTTTCTTGTTTTTTTGCATGTTTTTTCGAATATTTATTTATTATATTACGAAATCTCGTCCATCTATATTCTTTACCGCCTCTTTGCCGGATGTGTTTTGTCATTACTTCTTATAAGCATCCACACAAGTGAACTGACAAGAAGGAGTATTGGATAAAACAGATTTGGAATTATCTGGAATGCCGATATCTCATGTCCAAGCTCCGACACCGCTGATATTGCAACAAGCATCTGGGCACCGTAAGGAATGATTCCCTGGAATATGCATGAAAATGTATCAAGCAGCGACGCTGATCTCTTTGGGGATATACCATAATCCTCTGCCATCTCCTTTGCTATCGGATTCGCCATGACTATCGCGACAGTATTGTTGGCTGTGGCTATGTCCATGGCTCCAACCAGAAGTCCGATTCCAAGCTGGCCTCCCTTGTCACCTTTGAACACCTTCTTTATAGCTGAAAGCAGTGCCTCAAACCCGCCATACTCTCTGATTAGTGAACACATAGCTGCCACAAGTACAGCAACCATACTTGTCTCAAACATTCCTGCTGCACCGCTTCCCATATTCGTCAGGAGATCCACTGCTGCCGTCTGCCCTGTGGCAAGCATGATGATGGAACCTGACACGATTCCAACTATCAGGACTATAAACACATTAAATCCCACTATTCCTCCTATGAGTACCAGAACATAAGGTATGATCTGTATCATATTATAATCATGTTGTACTGCTCCGCCTATCTCAGTATTGAATGACTTAACCAAGATTACTATGAGCGTCACAATCGCCGCAGGAAATGCTATCCAGAGGTTTGCCCTGAACTTATCTTTCATGGCACACCCCTGACCATTACATGCTGCTATGGTCGTATCCGATATGAACGACAGGTTATCTCCGAACATCGCACCGCCCATGATGGACGCCACACAGAGCGGCAGATTAAATCCTGACGCATCGGCAACCGCAACTCCTATAGGCGTCAGAAGTGTTATCGTTCCAACAGACGTTCCCATAGCTGTTGAGACAAAGCACGCTACAACGAACAGAACTGCCACGGAGAATCTCGCCGGAATGATACTCAGCATAAAGTATGCCACACTCTCGGCACTGCTCCGCCCCACGACTCCCACAAATATTCCCGCCGTCAGGAATATGAGCAGCATGGTTATAATATTTTTGTCTGTAAGTCCATTTGCCATGATCTGAAGCTTCTCATCAAAGCTTACCTTTCTGTTCTGCAGACATGCCACAAATATCGCCACCATGAAGGCGACCACTATTGGAATATTGTAAAATCCCATCGGGATCTTCAGCACGTACTCAAACAGTATTCCAAGTCCCAGATACAGGACAAGAAAGACGTATATCGGTATCAGTGCCGCACCATTTGACTTCTTCATAATTCTCCCTCTTCTTTCAATATTTTACCTAAATCGTATATCTTTTAATTGAACCTTTCTTCTGCCATGGTATACAAGATACACCGCGTGGACTCCCTCCGGGAAATCCACTTTGTTCTCGCACCATCTCCACTCTGTCTCTGAGATATCTTCAGATACAGGTATATCTATTCTTCCGATACTCTCACCATCTTCTGTCACGCATATGTCAAAGTATCCATGATTTTGCACATCTGATGCAGAACGCTTCTTATCATTCACTCCATCTGCATCGATATCACAGGATCCATCCATGATTGTTGATTTATTTACTGCCAGATCGTTTGCGTCCTTGATCTGCTCCTGATTCTCGCATCTCTCGTCTACCCTGACAGGTCCCTCATACACCACCTTGTTGGCATCCGTCTCATATCTGACATTCACGCCAAATGTACTGCTGCCCTCAAGCGCAAAATACTTATACCCTATGAGTGTTCCATCCTCTATCTCCGCAATAAATCTATCCTCGCCCTTGTTGGTCACATTAGGGAATTCTGTCGTATATATACTGTTTGAGCCGTGTGGCATATGTCCATTTGTCAGGTTACATGCTATCACTGCCGGATACGAGCCATCTGCCACAAGCGGGTCATCGTTCAGACCGCAGCTCGTAACCTCCACCTGGTCTATGTGCCCATCCGCATCTATATATATCTTCTCTGCACAGGCCTGTCTGCTGTAGTCCGACTTGTGTGTGAGCCTATGATAGAACACGTACCACTGACCATCTATGCACTCTATGCTTCCGTGCGTGGTTCCGGTCATATTCAGCTTGTTCTCGAAACTTCTTCCCTTATATCCCACATCGCCATTTGACACTATAGTGCCGCCAAATGTAAATCCGTGATCCGGATAATCGCTCACCGCATAGCACAGCTCATGGTTCTGCCATGACGAATAAACAAAGTAATATTTGTCTCCCACCTTTCTCATGGATGAACCCTCGAAAAATGGATGCTCCTCAAATGATGTTCCCTTCACGGCGTAAGGTATGATGTGCCCCGGTTCTTCCTTAACCGTCAGCATATCGTCCTCAAGCACCACCATGATTGGTCCCATGATGCTGTCCTTGTAGCCAAGTATCTCCTCCTTTGTTCTTCCAAACATAGATACCTCATCATCCAGCCTGCCATTTGTCAGAAAATCAGGCTCCTCCTCGTATCCGTACTGGGTTCCGTAGAATATCCTGATGGTTCCGTCATCATTCATGGCTGCCGGGTCAAAGCAAATGTACTTCTTCATCACAGTGCCGTCCTTGTAATGCACATGACCAAGATATTCGTATTTGCCCGCCGGCGTATCGCACACAGCCACACTGATCGGACCTGTGTATCCGCCGTAACCGTAGTCACCACCCATACAATAATACAGATAATATCTGCCATCATTCCCCCTCACGACATCTGGCGCGTACATATACTTCAGCTCCGGGTATGCCGGATCCTGGCTCGCCCTGTATGTAACGCCCTCGCATCGCCAGCTTGTCAGATCTTTTACCGGTGCGGAGTACACCACATAATCCTGCATACAGAACGTGTAACCACCCTCCTTATCGTGAGATCCATAATGATAAACCCTGTCGCCCCATACATGCGGCTCGCCGTCCGGTATGTACTCATTCAGCGGCAAAAAGGGATTGTAAACCTGCCTGTTCATATATCTTCTCCTTCTTGTATCAATTTTTTCTGTTCCCCTAAAACAACAAATCCCCAACATGATCCGCGTCATCTACAGACATGTTGGGTTCTCATATTTACAAGTATATTTAATATAACTTTTTTAGTCAACATACAAAATTCTGGCTGCCTGACTATTTATTTTTGCGTATCTAGTCATTCATAAAAACGCCTTGTTCAGCGCATTTTACAAGAAAGGCTGCATCTGCTCGCAGAGTTTCTTCTCAAGCTCTATGAGTCTTTTCGTCTTATCCTTCGCCCTGTCATCCGCCGTCTTATATTCGTTTAGATATTTATTCAGCGACTTCACACCCATATTGCAGCCATCCGTCATAAGCTCCGCTATGGTATTGTCAGACTCATCCACTATGAGTTTCACATTTGTCTTGATCCAGGACATGCTCTTGGCTATTGGATTTGGATCCTTGCCATCGTCGTGGTACTCATCCAGCAGCTTCTGTATCTCCTGTTTTATTGCGTCGTGCTCCTCCTTACATTCTATAAGTATCTTCTTCATCTTCGCCGCGTGCACATACCCAAGCACCTCATCAATAGACGAAACACCCATCTTGATCCCGGCATCACATTCCCTGAGCAGCTTTATTGTATCTGGTGATATCATCTCATATACCTCCTTAGCCTGTATATGAGTATGTTACCCGGTGTTTGAAAATTATATACTCTGCTAAACAATCCTTTTTGGAGAGTTTCTTCATATGTATAGACAAAGGCTTTCATAAATGTTACAATCCATCTAAATCAACAAATGAAAGGATCGGTAAAGTGGGGCTATTTTATGAACACATTTATACATCAGCCATCAACAAAATCACTTCTTGACGAACTTGATAAGGGTATTGATGATATGGAGTCTGGTAACGAAGCTTCTATTGATGATGCATATAGAATAGTTACCGACATGGTGAATCAATATAAACTTAAAAGAATATAAAGTCATAATTACGAATGAAGCACTCCATGACATAATCGACATTGAAATATATATATTATGCCAATTTGGAGATAACCGACAACAAAAGTTTCATAATCAAATATTCAACGAAATATCTGATCTTTCATTATCTGCTTTTGCTTATTCTAACTATTCTTGCAGATCAAAAAAATTATTTCCACCCAGACTAACATTGAACAAACCTCCACAACACAATTGACACCCCACCCCATAATCTTTATACTGTTATTACAAACGTAGTATTAAAGGAGTATAATCTATGAAACACATTCCCCAGATTTCCGAAGCTGAATATGAAGTTATGAAGGTTATATGGAAATATGCCCCTATAAGCACAAATGACATTACTGACAAGCTGTTGCAGACCACTTCATGGAATCCCAGGACTATCCAGACTCTCATCAAAAGACTTTCTGATAAGTCTGCCATCTCCTATGAGAAAAAGGGCCGCATGTTCGTCTACTCCCCTGTCATCAGTCAGGAGGAATATCGAAAACATGAAAGCTCATCTTTTCTAAAGAAGTTTTTCAATGGACACATATCCGACATGGTTTCTGCGTTTGTGGATAGTGATGAGCTTAGTGCTGATGATATAAAGGAACTTCAAGACATATTAAATGTAAAAGGCACTGGGAGGAAATAAGGCTTGACTGAATTTTTCACACATTTTTTTATCAGCAATATATCCATAAGTTTCTCTCTGCTGCTACTGATATTTGTTCGATTTATGTTCAGAAAACAGCTAACATGTAACGGCAGATACAACACCATATATATTGTGCTGTTCCTTCTCGTAATTCCATTTATCCCTGTAAATAATTCATTTATATTCCAGGCCATAGGTTTCATACGATCATTATTTAACAGAAGTACTTCTGCCGCAAATACAGTTACTCCTGTGCCTATCAATACCAGCCCTTCATCAAATGGGAACTGGATGAACGACTTTGCTATATCTGTAAACAGTACATCTACAATATATCCAAAGCTCCTTTTTATTATCTGGCTTGCCGGAGTTTACATATTTTCCATCCGTTTAATAGTGTCAGGCATATCACTATACAAGCTGAAAAAATCTGCTGTTCCAGTCACCGACGATACTATCATATTGAATATATATTCGGAATGCCTTGAGCTCTGCAATGTGCGCAGATACAAACCGAAATTATATTCCTCCTCTGCTTTATCTGGAGCGGTCATTGTAGGTGTATTCCGCCCTGTTATATATATTCCACGGCAAATCAACGACTGCATATCCGATTACACAATAACCGACCTGAGACATATTTTGTTACATGAACTACAACATTTTAAACGCAGAGACAATGCCGTGAATATGTTTATCTGCATATTCTGCATACTGTATTGGTTCAATCCTGTTGTTATATACACATTACATACAGCAAGACATGACAGAGAAAAAGCATGTGACAATGATGTATTGCAGTACCTTGGTCAAAGCTATGCTGTGAAGTATGGACAGACCATCCTCCGTGCGGCTGCAAGCAGATCCAGTAATTCATCATCGGTATCATTCAAGAGCAAAAGCAGGAAAAAATTACTTAAAACAAGGCTTCAGCTTATTGTTAATTTCAACCCTGTCACCAACAGAGAAAAACGGAAATGTATATATGCATTTTCCATTATCATATTGCTGATGACTGTATGTGCGCCATTATCTGTATATGCTCTGGATGATACACAATACAAGGATTTTGCCCCGGTGAATCTGGAATCCTTGGATCTATCCAGCTACTTTTCTGACTACAACGGCTGTTTTGCTCTGTACGACAAGGGAAATGATAAATGGTATATCTATAACCAGGACAAAGCCCTATGCCGCACTTCACCGGATTCTACATATAAAATATATGACGCAGTGATGGCTCTTGAACATGGCATCATAACTTCCGACAACTCATTTATGCGCTGGGATGGGAGCTCTTACCCTTTTGATGCCTGGAACACAGACCAGACACTTCGATCTGCCATGACCGGATCTGTAAACTGGTATTTTGACAATCTGGATGCAGCTATGGACCACACAGATGCGAAAAATTTTCTCGGTCTTATTGAATATGGAAATCAGAATATCAATTCAGCTCAGAACTGTTACTGGCTGGAATCCTCTCTGACTATATCCCCGGTAGAGCAGGTAGAACTGCTATGTCACCTGAAAAATAATGATTGGAAGCTGTCTAAGACAAATGTGGATACAGTTATAGAGTCCATGTTTATTGCAAACTCAGATGGAAAAAGTCTGTATGGCAAGACAGGTACCGGCAGAGTTGATGATACAAATATAAACGGCTGGTTCGTCGGATTCATTAGAGTCTGTGAAAAGTTTTCTGTAAATAGGATTTAGAGGTC
>ULVA01057823.1_pt1 | contig 65764 bp, 66 predicted proteins | sample 1958811 | NCBI WGS metagenome assembly ULVA01 (sample SAMEA4835768, study PRJEB28245) | human gut metagenome | biome: gut microbiome; material: fecal sample | place: Denmark | collected 2008
AACGTCGAGGACGCCGTCCCCTACGATGTGTGCCGAAAAATTGCAGTTGCCTGCCGTGGCGGAGGGGTTCTCGGTTGAATCTCAGCAAAAACTCCCTCAGCCCTACGGACAGTTCCCTCGGGAGGGAGCCTAAGTGGTTAGCAACAGTTTAATGTTGCAGCATTGTGCAAATTTCTGCGGGCGAACGCAGTTCGCCCCTACCGTGATAACTCTACATTTGCAATTGTTTTCATGGGACGTCGAGGACGCCGTCCCCTACATTGTCGATGAAAATTTGCACTTGCCCACGCCTCCCTTTACACAAGGGAGCCTTTTTGTGCGCAGCTTATGGAGCTTACAAACAATCGACGGAGTCATTTAGGTGCGAAATATTGGCGTTCAGCGCATCAATACTCTGTCAAGAGGAAACCGACAGTTGAAACAAAAGCCGTAACACAAAAGCAAAAGCTCCCTGCGAGAGGGAGCTTTCGGACGTTGCATGATACTATTACTCTATCGGGTTTGACGCCTTAAATTTTCGTTTGTCACTTGACGAATATGCCGAGCAGGCCATACGAAAAGGCGGTCATTATGAGGTTCGCTATCAGCACTCCGAGAGCGATGATGGGCAGCGAGGTCTTGATTCGGATATCGAGCAGCGCGGCTATGAGCGCGCCCGTCCAGCCGCCGGTGCCCGGCAGCGGCACTGCCACAAAGAGCAGCAGGCCCCAATTGCGCCAGCGCTTGACTTTTTCGCTTTGGCGCATCGAACGCACCTCGAGCTTCTCAACTATCTTCCTTGTGCCGCTGAAACGCTTGAGGAATTGGAAGATCTTACGGATAAAGAGCAGGATAAACGGTATCGGCAGGATATTGCCGATATAGCATATCACAAACGCTTTAAGCAGCGGAACTCCGAGCAGCTTTGCGGCTATCATGCCGCCTCTCAGCTCAAGCACGGGCAGCATGGAAATCAGGAAGATGATCAGCTCCTTAGGCACATTGCCCTGAAAGACGTCAACGATCCTGTCGACCAATGCTTCGGTCATTTGAAATCACTCCTTATGTAACCGCCGATCAATCTCCGCCGGGATCTTCAGCGGCAGTTTAGCATATATGCTGTTTAACGAGGAAATCGTGAGCACTCTGGAGAATGTTGCGGTCATTTATGAAACGGAGCGTGTCCATGGCTTTATCAAAATTCAGCCAGATATAGTCCTCTATTTCCTCGCGCTGTATCGTAGTCTGTGTGTCGCGGGTCTTGGCGAGGTATATAGTAACGGTCTTTTCGACCTTGCCCTGTATCGTATACTCCGATTTGGAGGCGAACTGCGGCAGAATTTGGATGTGGATGCCCGTCTCCTCGAGCACCTCGCGCATCGCAGTCTGCTCAAAGGTCTCGCCCTTCTCAACATGACCCTTGGGGAAGCCCCAATGGGTGCTGCGCCTGTTTTTGATAAGCAGATATCTTATCTCGTCATTGATCCTGCGATAAACCACCGCACCGCATGAACGCTCGTAGAGACACTCGAGCTTATAGTCCCTGCCCTTTTCGGCAAAGGCCACGGCGTCCTCGATCTGATAGGAGATGAATCTCATGCTTTTGGGGGCGACGACATAGACCGTCGGGCTGCCGTCGCTGCGCCTGATGGCGGCGATAACTCTGCCGTCAAAAGTCCTCACCGGGTGGGTGATGCCCATGATATATGCCCCGGAGGAGGCGCTGTCATATCTCTTTTTGCCTTCGATAACGCCGAAATTAAGCTGATAAATGAATCCGAACTGTCTGTTTACGGAGCGGATAGGGTTTGTGACCCTTACTCTGACATATTTGCCGAGCATTTTAACCACACCTTTCGGACGGCCATAACGGCCTCAAGTTTATATGAGATTAATTATAACTAAATTGTGTTACTAAAACAATAGTTTTGACTAAAAAAATATATTTTCTGAATATTTGACCGACAATTTCGGCCTGCGTGGGAATTTTTTATGAAATTCGGCAAATAATTGCTCCCGCCGCCGCTTCAATTCTCCGTTTTGCTCTTGATTTAATAATATAAGGTATGGTATAATTTTTGTTAGCTATATTTAATATTTAAACAGTGGGTTGATAAGCATGAAAAAAATTCTTATAGCCGACGATGAGGCGAGGATCCGCAGGCTTGTATGCGATTTCCTCAAAAACGCGGGATTTGAGACTGTCGAGGCCGCCGACGGTAACGAAGCCATAGAGAAATTCCTTGAATGCGGCGACATTGACCTCGTGATATGCGATATCATGATGCCCGGCGCGGACGGCTGGGAGGTCTGCAAGCGTATAAGGGAATCCGCCGACGTGCCTATTCTCATGCTCACCGCAAGGAGCCAGGAATTCGACGAGCTGATGTCGTTTGAATCAGGTGCGGACGACTTTGTTACGAAGCCGTTCAGCCCCGTCGTGCTCGTTAAGCGTGTGCAGGCTCTGCTCAAGCGCTCGGAGGGCAAAAAAGCGGAGAGCGGCGATATCATCAGGCTGGACGGCCTGACGATCGACCTGCCCGCCCACACCGTCACCCTCGGCGGCGCTTCGCTCGACCTGACGATAAAGGAATACAACATTCTCGTGAAGCTCGCCTCCAATATCAACCGCATTTATTCGAGAGATCAACTGCTTGACGATATCTGGGGCATCGACTTCGACGGCGACCACAGGACGGTGGACTCCCACGTGGCAAGGCTCAGGACAAAGCTCGGCGCATGGGGCGACGCCCACTTAAAGACCGTCTACGGCGCCGGATACAAGATTGAAGAGTAAGATTTATGAAAAAATCATCGGGAACAAAGTTTCACAGGATAAGGATAAAGCTCTTCGCCGCCATACTCGCGGTCATGATACTCTTCATGGCGCTCGTGACGGTGTTCAGCTCTCCTCTGCTTTTCAGAGTTTTCGCTTCAAGGACCTATCGCCAGTTAAGCTCCGTGGGCGAGAGGATAAATTCATGCTTCCCCGGCTCGGTCACTTATTATTTTGACCTTTACTCGATAGCGATAAACAACAACGTGTCTTTCGAGATGACCGACGCCGACGGGATACTGACCTATGTGTCGGATAACGGCAGCTCGCCCGAAAGCAGCAGCCACTTCCCCTCCTCCACACGCTCGACCGGGGATTATCCGAGCATGGTGAACGCCAAATCAAAATATTCATTCAGGAAATACGACAATTTTGAGATAAAGTCAAAGCCCGCCACAAACGCCGCTTATTTCGTCTACAGCAGCGTGCTTGACACAGGCGAGCTGCTGCACATATACTACCCCGTCGCCGATATCGAGAGCATAGTCTCCTCGGCGGTCAACGTCTATCTCGGGATGACCTTTGCACTCGTGCTTGCCGTCTCGGTGATAATATTCATAATCGTCACGCGGTTCACCGACCCGCTCGTCGAGATGAACGACATAACCAAGGACATGGCGGCGCTGAATTTTGAGCGCAAATGCGGCGACTACGGCAAGGATGAGATAGGCGAGCTCGGCAGGAGCATCAACACCCTGTCGACGGCGCTTGACGCAACGCTTATCGACCTCAAGGATAAAAACGAGCAGCTTGAGAAGGATATCGAGCGCAGGCACGCCCTTGACAACGCCCGCAAATCCTTCATCAGCAATGTTTCTCACGAGCTGAAGACTCCCATCGCGATAATCTCCGGCTACGCCGAGGGACTTTGCGAGGGGATAAGCGACGACCCCGAGGTCATCAGAGAATACTGCCAGATAATCAACGACGAGAGCCAAAAGATGAATTCGCTGGTAGTCGAGCTGCTTGAGCTTTCAAAGCTCGAGAGCAAGTCGCAGCCGTTTAACCCCGTTGAATTCGACCTCGGTCAAAAGATAGCCTCTGTGCTCTCACATCTCTCGCTGCAATTTGAGCAGAATGGGATAACCGTTGTCAACAACGTCCCCTCCCCGCTCATGTGCTACGCTCAGGAGGAGAAGATAGAGATAGCAGTCCGCAACTACGTCACCAACGCGGTTTCGCACTGCTCCGGCGAGAAGCGGATAGAGCTTAACTGCGCCGACAGGGGCGAATGCGTCGAGATAAGCGTATTCAACACAGGCGAAAATATCGCCGACGCCGACCTGCCCGAGCTGTGGGACAGCTTCTACAGAGCCGATAAGGCTCACGGCAGGAGCGAGAACCGCTTCGGCCTCGGGCTTTCGATAGTCAAAAGCATCATGGTCAACCACAACTGCAAATACGGCGTGAAAAACGTAGAAAACGGCGTTGTATTCACGCTCGAAGTTCCAAAGGACTCAAGTTATTATGCTGAAAAATAAGAAATCCATATTTGCGCGCATTGCCGCCTCGGCGCTTGCGCTCTGCCTGCTCTGCTCCTGCTCACACAGCGGCGAGGTCGGCGTTCGCACGGTGAAATCCGTCGCAAGCAGAAACACGATATCCGCCGAGTCAAAGGATCCCTCGGCTCTGCACTACTCCGAGAAGCGCACGTCATTCACGGCGAAGGCGGCTTCATCGGGGCTTATCGAGATGTATATCGACGACGCCACCAAGACCTTCTGCATCTATGAGACGACCAAGAAGCAGTATTGGAGCGTGCTGCCGCTGCTCGAGAATATCTACTCCGGCGAGGAGCTGCTGAGCAAGGCGAGCATGGCTTCGATAAAGGTCACGGGCGGCACGGATTCATATGAGCTGAATACTCAGGATAATTCCCTCGCCTACGGCAAGGCTTCATACACTCTGACCGACAACGGCGCGGTATTCACATATGACATCTTCCCCGACGAAAAGACGGCGGCGAAGCAGAAATACGACAAAACCGATATCGGCTTCTCGCTCAAAATGACCGTCACGCTCGAGGACGGCAGCATGATAGTAGGCTGCACATACAAGAATATCACAGGCAACCCCGACGCCTGCATCGAGAGCATGGAGCTGCTGAACTACTTCGGCGCATACAACGACACGCAGGAGGACGATTATCTGCTCGTGCCCGACGGCAGCGGAGCAATAATCCGCACCTCGATATATGATGAATCGTTCGAGTCGCTTTCATTCGACGTTTACGGCAGCGACCCCTCGCTTTGCGGCAGCGACGAAGCGACACCCGCGATAATTCCCGCTTTCGGCATCAAGCACGGCGGCTCGGCGTTCGTTTCGCTCATTCAAAAGGGCGACGCCGTGGCGACCGTCCATGCCGACAAGGCGACCAACATAAGCGAATACAACAGGGTCTACCCGAGCTTCGATATAACTCCCGTCAAATATGAGGACGAGACCCTTTATATCTCAAACACCGCAAGCGTAGATGAGCTATCGCTCTGCTACCGCTTCTTAACGGGTCAGAACGCCACATACGCGGGCCTTGCCTCCGCTTGCAGAGAGCAGCTCATCAGGAATTCGGTGCTTTCGACCAAGACGGTTCAGGTCGGCGATTATCTGCCGTTTTGTTTAACTCTTACCGGCGCTGTTCGCCGCTCCTTCGGCCCGTTCAGCCGCCTCTCCGCCCTCACCACCTTTGAGCAGGCGCAGGATATGCTTGTCAGGATGAAAAACAAGGGCATCAACAATGTCTTTGTGCGCTACACGGGCATATTCAGCGGCGGCACGGATTCCGAGGATATCACCCATTCCTCGCTGCTCAGGCGTTTGGGCGGCTCAGATAAGCTCGACGAGCTGTACCAGTATATTTCATCTCAAAAGATGTCGCTGTTCCTCGATATTGACATTCTCAGCTCCTCAACCGGCTTCTCGGGCGGCGGCTCGGTCAATATCAAAAAGGACGGCAGCACCGTGACCCCCGACAACGTCCTCGCCGAGGCGACGGGCAAAACCTCCGCCGAGCGCACGCTCGCCAAGGTCGGCAAGCTCGCCAAGACCGTATCCTCCGTGCTGACCGACACGAGATACAACAGCTTCACAGGCTTCTGCTTCAACGACGCGGGCAAGCTGCTCTACTCCGACTTCTCGGACGGCGGCCTGCTGCGGGCGGACGCAGCGAACGCGATAAGCTCCGCCATATCCCCGCTGTCAACGGGCAACTCCTCAATGACGGTCAACGGCAACTTCTATATGCTGAAGAATATTGACGTTATCGTTGATATGCCCCTTACCCCCTCGGTCGCGGGCAGCGGAGCCTATGTCTCCGTCCCGTTTGTGCCGCTGGTGCTCCACGGCATAGTCGATTATGCGGGCGAGCCGATCAACACCGAGACAAATCTTGAAGAAACGCTGCTCAGAAGCGTTGAATACGGCGCCTGCCCCCATTTCGAGTGGAACTATGAGCCGCTGAAAAAGGACGGCGATGATAAATTCTACTATGACAACACGATAAACGAGGCTGCCGAATTCTATTCAAAAGCAAACGAAGCGCTCAACGACCTGCGTGACGCAAGGATGACCGACCATTACGAGGTCGCGGACGGCGTATTCTGCACCGAATACGACACGGGCGCTATGATATATGTCAATTACACGGACGAGAGCTACTCCACCAGAGGCGTGGTAGTGGACGCCCGCAGCTTCTTAAGAGTCAATTAACCGCAAGGAGGAAAAATAATGCCTTACATCAGAACAACCGTCAGCAAAAGCATAAATCCGGGTCAGAGGGACATCCTCAAGTCAAAGCTCGGCAACGCGATCGCGCTTATCCCCGGCAAGAGCGAAGCATGGCTCATGCTCGCGTTTGAGGACAATATGTCCATGTACTTCAAGGGCGATAATTCCGCCGACTACGCCTATGTTGAGGTCAGCCTCTTCGGCGGCGCGTCCGACGCGGCATATGACCGCCTCACCGCCGCAATTTCCGAGATAATCAGCGAAACTCTCGGCATTGACAGCTCAAACATCTATATCAAATATGAAGAAGCCGAGCACTGGGGCTGGAACGGCTCGAATTTCTAAGCCGTGAGTGAGAAAAAGCACGAGCTGCTGCTTATCTTTGCCGCCCTTGTCATTTCCGCCGTATTAATGCTCTACGGCGTGCTCGATTCGCCGAAATATGCGCCGCTCGAGGCGACTCTTGCCCCCGCGACCGAAAAAGCGGCAACGGCTGCGCCAAAAACGGAGACGGGCACGGTGAATATCAACACGGCGGGGCTTGACGAGCTGATGACCCTTGACGGTATCGGTGAAGAGAGAGCGAAAGCCATTATTGAATATCGCAGCAAAAACGGGCGATTCCGCTCCGTGCGGGAGCTGGAGAATGTCGCCGGCATCGGCAGCGCAACAGTCGATAAGAATATCGCAAGGCTCGCCGTATAAACTTGTTTTCAATTATTGGAGGTAATAAATTATGGAAAGAATCGAAATCAAAAAGCTGTTTGACGGCGCAGACGCTTACGCCGATCAGAGCGTCACCGTCTGCGGCTGGGTCAGGACCCTCAGGGACTCGAAAGCCATCGGCTTCATCGAGATCAACGACGGCAGCTGCTTCAAGGGCGTGCAGATAGTCTTTGAAGCCGCAAAGCTCGCAAACTACAAGGATATTGCGAAGCTCAACGTCGGCTCGGCGATCAAGGTCACGGGCAAGCTCATCCTCACCCCGAACGCCAACCAGCCGTTTGAGATAAATGCCGACGAGATATCCGTCGAGGGCTTCTCCACCCCCGATTACCCGCTACAGAAGAAGAGACATTCTCTTGAATACCTCAGAACCATCGCTCACCTCAGACCGAGGACGAATACCTTCAACGCAGTTTTCAGAATTCGCTCCGAGGCCGCCTATGCGATACACAAATTCTTCATTGACCGCGGCTTTGTCTACGCTCACACTCCCCTGATCTCGTGCAGCGACTGCGAGGGCGCGGGCGAGATGTTCAAGGTCACCACCTTTGACCTTGCAAACGTGCCGAAGAACGAGGACGGCAGCGTTGACTACAGCGAGGATTTCTTCCAGAAGCCCGCATACCTGACCGTTTCGGGTCAGCTACAGGCGGAGACGATGGCTCTTGCATTCGGCAAGGTCTACACCTTCGGCCCCACCTTCAGAGCCGAGCGCTCATACACTCAGCGCCACGCGGCGGAATTCTGGATGATCGAGCCCGAAATGGCTTTTGCGGAGCTGAGCGACAACATGGACGTCGCCGAGGCTATGATCAAATATGTTATCAGCTATGTGCTTGAGCACTGCAAGCAGGAGCTTGAGTTCCTCAACAAGTTTGTTGACAAGGAGCTTATAGAGCGCCTTACCGCCGTTGCAAACTCCGACTTCGGCAGAGTCACCTACACCGACGCCGTCAAGATGCTCGAGGAGCACAACGACGAGTTTGAATACAAAGTAAGCTGGGGCTGCGACCTGCAGACCGAGCACGAGCGCTTCCTGACCGAGAAGATATTCAAAAAGCCCGTATTCGTCACCGACTATCCCAAGGAGATAAAGGCATTCTATATGCGCCTGAACGACGACGGTAAGACCGTCGCGGCCTGCGACTGCCTTGTAATGGGCATCGGCGAGATAATCGGCGGCAGCCAGCGTGAGGAGCGCCTTGACGTGCTTGAGGCGAGGATCAACGAGCTCGGCCTTGACCCCAAGGACTACGACTGGTATCTTGACTTGCGCCGTTACGGCGGTGTCAAGCACAGCGGCTACGGTCTCGGCTTTGAGCGCCTTGTGATGTATCTCACCGGCATCTCAAACATCAGAGATGTGCTCCCGTTCCCCAGAACCACCGGTTCGGCAGACTTTTAATAAATCCTAACAAGAAAGGACATCACCATGGAATTTCTCGACAAGGCCAAAAACCTGCTCTCCGACGCTAAGGTTTATTGGAGAACGCCGCTCAAGGGCAGATATATGCCTTTCAAGGAGATAGCGGCTTACAGCTTCGGCGGAATCGGCGTATACTGCATAATCTATATGTCGTATACGATGATAATCAGCGGCACGAACGTCGTTATGACGAATCTGACCGGCATCCCGCCGAAATACCTGCTCATCATCTACTATATCTGCACCATAGCGGGCATACCTTTCACCGCCCTGAGGGCGCATATGATAGACAATATGCGGCTCAAAGCGGGCAAATACAGGCCGTGGATACTCGGCATGGGCATCCCCTCGGTCGTTATCATGCTCGCAATGCTCTTCACACCCTATCAGAGCATGTCGAAGGCCGCCGCTTATATCATCACCACCGTCTACAGCCTCGCTCTGAACTTTGTCTACAACTTCTTCTACGAAGCGTATGAGAACCTTGTTTTCCTGCTCTCACCCAACACTCAGGAGAGAGCCGACGTTTCTTCCGTCAAGTCGATAACCTATTCGCTCGCCCCCACCGTGCTCAACCCCCTGCTTCCCCTTATGTCGAAGCTGCTGAACACGGGCGATATGTATGATGTCCGCATCTACAAGGTCATGTTCCCCATCATCTCGGTCATCGGCATTGCGCTGAGCATCGTGGTATTTGCCAACACCAAGGAGAAGATAATCCAGGCCAAGACCCACGTTATACAGATCGGCTTCTTTGAGGCTATAAAGGCTGTCGCAAAGAACAAATACTTCTGGATAATCTCCCTTGCGGGCTGGATAGGCTTCCTTGAGAATTCCCAGTCCTACATACTCGGCTGGCTCTACAACTACGGCAAGCTGTGCACGGACGGCCAGTATTCTCTGATAACGATTATCTACGGCAACGCCTCGCTCTGGGGTATGCTTGCGGCGCCGTTTGCGATACGCCGCTGGGGCAAGAAGGCAGTGCTGGTGGTCACTAATCTGTTTAATATCCTCTTTATCGCTCTTATGTTCCCGTCCGTCGGCATCAGGTCGATATGGCTCGTGCTTGTCTGCCTGTGGATGAACGCCCTTATGGGCTCGTTTGCCCACATCCTTACCCCCGCAATCAATGCCGATATCAGAGATTATCAGCAGTATATGACCGGCGAGAGGATCGACGGTATGTTCAGCGCAATAAGCCTGATAACCAGCTTCATCACAATGGCTACGAGCACCTTTATTCCGCTGATATTCGACAGATTCGGCATCAACGAGCATAACGGCTACGCCAACGCCTATGATATCCTCAAGTATCAACCCGATACGCTGTATTCGCTCATCCACCTGCTGATACTCCTCTCCGTCATCGGCGCAACGCTGAATGTTCTCCCCTACTTCTTCTACGATCTCTCCGAGACCAAGCAGAGAGCAATGGTCAACATACTCAAGATAAGAGCCATGTTTGAGGACTTCGGCAACGACGCGCTCAAGGACAGGGAGCTTATAGAGGGCGTTGACGTGCTTCGCGCCGCAATGGCCGACAGCGGCAAAGAGCCGGTCGCCGTTGACTCCTCACTCAAGCGCAAGGAGCGCAGAGCCGCAAGAGAAGCGAACGAAAACATCACCATTGCCAAGATGGTACTGGCTGAGTACGATAAATTCTCAAGCGAGGAATTCACCTTTAAACTCGCCCACGCCCGCAAGACCGTGGCGGCAGGCGTTGAGGGCATTCTCGAGGCCGACAAGTCAATGGTAGCCGAGGCAAAGGCTATGCCCGCAGGCAACGAGACCGAGAAAGCTATCCGCAAATACTGCATCGAGTTCGCAAAGCAGTCTCTGAGGAGCAAGAAGACGGTCGTCAAGCACTACAACGGCACTATGCCCGAGTTTAACGCCGATATCTTCGAGACTCTCTTTGAGGAGGAGAATAAGAACGACGAAGCAAAGCAGGCGGCATATGCAAAACTCGATGCCGCCAAAGCCTCCAAGGACAGCGCTCAGATCGCAGCAATGAAGAACGAGATAAAGGCACTGACCAACGAGGGCTACGTCATCAAGGGCAAGATAAAGCAGGCTACGAGAGACAACACCAAGTATAACCACGCCATCAAGCCCTACGCCGACGCTCAAAAGCTCATCAAGCAGAGCGAGAACTACGGCAGATTTGTTGAGATTGAGGAGCTTTACGAGGCTGCGACAGAGAGAGTCGCCACCGAGGACGCGGCAGCCAAAGCGCAGGCCGAGAAGGAAGCTCTTGAGAGAAAGCTCGACAAGGAGCGCCGCATAGCCGAAAAGAAAGCGGCAAAATCAAGAAAATAAGCATAGAAATAACCGGGCAGCTTCAACTGAGAAGCTGCCCGGTCTTATTATATATACATTATATTATTTGCTCATAAGCGCCACCGACATGGCGAGAAGTATCTGCGCCGGGTAGTAGGTGGAGAGCTCGAGCGTGACCCACACATTCTTCCTCTTGACGGGAGTGAAGTAGAGGAAGGAGAGGAAGGAGTCACTGAACACAAAGAGCATCGCGCCGATGAATGCGGCGATGAACGCGGGGACAGGCTTGGTGAAAGCAAGATAGCCCGCAGCCGCCGCCTGATAGATGAGAGCGCCGTAATAAACAGACATAATGATCCTCATCTTGCCGTCGGCTTTCATCTTGATTACCTTTATCATCACAAAGGCGAATACTGCGCCGGCAACGCCCAAAAGCAGCGGAATAATGTTGAAGCCTGCGGTGTGGATAAAGGCACACAGATAGAATATGTGGCCGACGAGGAAATAGACCATACCGAGCACTACAAGGCGGCTCTTGAATTGCGGAGCGACCTCCTTGATGCCGAGCAGCACATCGCCGCAGAAGCCGAACATCAGCGCAAAGCAGACGATGCAGAAATAATATGTATTGTGCGGGCGTGTGCAATATCCTATGATGGCGATCGAGATAAATCCGAAGCTCGCCATGAATTTGCAAAGCATTCCCTCAAACGAGCGATTCTTTCTGCGAAGCATAACGCAGCTCACGGCAAAAGCAATCGTGAGCGCCGCAAGAATGTAACACAGCGGTGACATATACCTTCTCCCTTCAATCGTGCAGGCGGGCTGTAGCCCATTTGCCTATGCGGCAAAACCCGCATTTCTTATAGAATTCCTCCAAGCCGTCGCTGCGGCAAAAGACGAAAGCCGCTCTTCCGTTTTGCTCCGCAGCAAGCGCCTTAACAAGCCGTGAAGCGCATCCCCTGCCCCTCGCCCGCGGGTCGGTGGCGACCGCACCGAGCAGGGTGCTGCCGTGCCCGATAAACAGGGCAAAAGCGCAGGCACAAAGCTCTCCGCCGTCCTCGGCGGTCACGAGCCGAGCCGTGCCCTTATTAAGACGGGCGCAGACATCGGCGGCAAAGGAATTATAGTCGCCCACATCAAAGCCGCAATCGAGCAGCAGGGCGTGGACGTGCCGCATATCGGGAATTCCTCCTCCCGTCGGCGCTTCGGCAGGCTCACAAAGCCCCTCAAAGCGCATTATAAGCGACGAACTCTGCGGCTCAATGCCGAGAGCCTCCATTATTTCGCGCTCGCAGAGCAGGTCGGAGCAGCCGCAGAAGCCGATGAATTCGGCGATCTCGTCAATATCGGCATTCTCACGGCAGCATAGGGTCATACAGCCGTCAACACGGCTCATGGCCGCACTCGGAACGCCGTCCACACTCTGCACCCAAAACAGAGCGAAGCCGCAGCACGCCCCGTAGGTGTCAAAGAGCGCCGTTATCCTCGCCGCAAACGGGTCTGCGGGCAGGAATTCAAGCTCGGCGGCATTTTCGCAGAGCTTTATCATTTCGCAAGCTCCGCCGCAAGCGCCTTTATCAGCTTCAGGCTGTTTTCGGCGTCGGAATACTTGATAACGCAGCTCGGCGAATGCAGATATCTGCACGGCACGGAGACCGTGAGCACCTTAACGCCGCCGCGGCTCTTGTGGATAGCGCCGGCATCGTTGCCGCCCGCCACAAGGGTCTTGGTCTGGCAGGGTATGCCGTATTTGTCGGCGACCTCAAACGCCTTATTATAAAGCTCTCTGTTGTAAAGGGTGGATCTGTCCATAAACGACACAGCGCCGCCCTCGCCGCATACGCACACTCTCTTTTCGCCCTTAACGCCCGAAATATCGGCCGCGGTAGTGGTCTCGACAACTATCGCATACTCGGGAGCGATGCCGAATGCCGCCACTCCCGCGCCCCTGAGGCCTATTTCCTCCTGGACGCTGAACGAGAACCATGCGTCGTATTCAAGCTCGCCTCTTATCATCTCAATAAGAGCGGCGCAGCCAGCGCGGTCGTCGAGAGCCTTTGACTTGATAAAGCCGTCGCCCATCTCGAATTCGGCGGAGTCGAACCAAGCGCTGTCGCCGAGTGAAACATATTTCTCGGCCTCTTCCCTGCTCTCGGCGCCGATGTCGATATAGAGATCGTCGTCCTTGGGCATATCGGCCTCTTCCTTTTTGTCAAGCAGGTGTATCGGCCTAACGCCCAGCACGCCGCTTATACCGTGCTCGCCCACCTTGACCGCTCTACCGAGAGCCACGCGGGTGTCAATGCCGCCGACCTTGGTGAAGCGCAGGAATCCCTCGGGGGTGATGCCGGTGATGATGAAGCCGACCTCATCCATGTGAGCGTCGAGCATCACCTTATGATTTGCGGGCTTTTTGCCCTTCTTAAAGACTATCAGGTTGCCGAGGGCGTCGACATGATATTCGGCGTGACCCTCGATCTTGCCGATAATATATTCTCTGACTGCGTCCTCACGCCCGGATACCCCGGGGATGGCGCAAAGCTCTTTGATAAGCTCAAGCATCGGCTTTCCCTCCATCGGCAATATATTCCGCCATGAGCCTCGCGGTCGCTTCGATATCGGCGAGGTCGCACAGCTCCGCTGCGGTGTGCATATTTCTTATGGGGATGGAGAGCAGCGCGGTACGCACGCCGCTGCCCGATATCTGTATCTCGTCGCAGTTCGTGCCCGTCCTGCCGCCCATGACCTCGGGCTGGGAGGCAATGCCCTTTTCCTTGGCTATAGCCGCAAGCCTTACGCTCATCTTGCGGTCAAGCGAGGGGGCGTAACCTATCATTGTGCCCTTACCGAGAGAAGCGTATTTCTCGCTGCTCACGTCGGGAGCCGAACCGAAGCTGACGTCGGTCGCAATAGCCTGCTCGGGGGCCGCCTCAAAAGCGCCGGTCTGAGCGCCGCTGCCGCCCGTCTCCTCCTGAACGGAGAAAAGCACGCTCAAGCGGCAGGAATGCTCCCTGCCCCGCAGCAGCTCAAGGCAACGCAGTATCGCCGCCACGCCCGCTCTGTCGTCTATCGACGGCGAGCTGACCCTGCTGCCGAGCATTGAGAGAAATCTGCCGTCAAAGGTCACTCTGTCGCCGGGCGAAACAAGTTCGAGCGCCGCTTCCTTCTTCATGCCGATATCTATCGCTATCTCGTCAAACGCCTTTGCCTTGCCCTCGTCGGAGGCCGATGCAAGGTGAGGCGGGGTCGAGGTGATAACGCCGTGAATATCCTTTTTGCCGTGGACGGTGACCTCCGCCGCGGCAAGCACACGGATATCCGCGCCGCCGCATTTGGCTACCTTGAGAAAGCCGTCGTCGTCTATCGCCGTCACGACAAGACCTATCTGATCTATATGAGCGTCGAGCAGGATATGAGCTCCGCTGCCCTCAAGAGAGCCGCAGACGCTGCCGAGCGCGCTCCTGTGAACGGGCATATATTCGGCGAGCATCTCGGCCGCAGCATTCGCCGCACCGTCCTCATCGCCCGAAACGCCCTTTGCGCCGCAGAGCCTCTCAAGAATGGCTCTGACTTCGCTGTAGTTTTCCATTAATCTATTCCCCCTGCATCAAACAAGTTGAACTCCGCCCTCGGGACGGATATTGAGCACATAGCAGGATCTCTCACCGAACACGGCGCAGATCTTTGACTTGAATTCATCGAGTGCGTCGGCGGGCACAAATGCCTGAATAGTGCCTGCGAAGCCGCCGCCGTGGACTCTGTAAGCGCCCTTGCCCTTCAGTATATCACTGCACATTGCGAGCGCAAGGCTGACGGGCTGAGAAGCGGGATCCTTGCAGGTGAAAACATTCTGATTATACATATAGGATGAATATCCGCTCTCGATAACGAGCGCCTTAAACGCCTCGAAATCGCCCGCTGCAAGCGCCTGAGCCTGCTTATCGACTCTGTCGTTTTCATTATAGAAGTGAATGGCTCTGAGCACGGCTCTGTCGCCGACCGAGATGCGGATAACGGGGATATTCTTCTCAAATTCGTCCCTGTCAACGTCGCGGAGCACGCTCTTGCCAAATTCGGCCGCCACGCTCTCCATCTCGCTGCGAACCGCTGCGTATTCGGCGGTCAGACCCGCATGATCTCCGCCTGTGTCGACGATGCAAAGCGCATGGTTACAGGCAGCGAAGTCAAAATCGACCTTTTTGATTAGGGGCTGAGCGGGGTCGTTGAAATCTATCTCAACGAAGCCGCCGACGGAGCAGGCCATCTGATCCATCAGACCGCAGGGCTTGCCGAAATACTCATTCTCGGCGAACTGCGCTATCTGCGCTATCTCAACGGCGCTGACTTTGCCGTCGTTATAGAGATAATTGAGCATCGTGCCGAGCAGCACTTCAAATGCCGCCGAGGACGAGAGACCCGAGCCGGAGAGGACGTCCGAAGCGGTAGCCGCGTCGAAGCCGCCGACCTGATATCCTCTGTTTTTGAAAGCGGCGCAAACTCCCCTGACAAGCGAAACGGATCTGCCCCTCTCATTGGGCATAACGCCGAGGTCGCCGAGATCGACAACGTCCATGTCGTAGCCCTCGGATTTGACTCTGACTATGCCCTCGTCATTCTTTGACGCAACCGCCACGGCGTCGAGATTAACTCCCGCCGCGAGCACCTTACCGTGATTGTGGTCGGTGTGATTGCCGCCGACCTCGGTCCTGCCGGGGGCGCTGAAAACGCCGACCTGCCTGCCCGAGCCGAAGAGATCCTCAAACGCCTCCGCCACACGGATATATCTCTGCTTCTGAGCGGCTATATCCTCCGGCTTATATATTCTTGCGAGCGCTGCGTCATATTCGCTGCCGCAGAGCTTCTCTTTAAGAGTGGATGTCGTTACCATCGCCACACGCTTCCTTTCCTTTATTTTGAGCTTTCGCTTTCTTTTTTTTCTCATGCTCACGGGCATAAGCAACTATCTTCTCGACGCTCACCCATACCCCGTTGACCGAGAGACAGGAGATGCCCGAGAGGAAGAATATCAGCATCAGCGGCACGAGGAAGCCCGGCGAGAGCGGGTCAAACACGTTGCGACCCACAAACGTGAACGAGAGCAGCCTCGGCATGAAGCCGATTATCGACAGAAGCATAAACTTCCGATAGCCGAAATCAAACGAGCCGTAGATATTGGAGAATGTGTTTATCGGCATACACGGCAGCAGGCGCAGCAATATAAGCAGCGCGGGGTTGCCCTTGCCGTCCTGCTGGATGAGCTTCTTTAGCGTATCCGTCTTGCATATCATGCGCCACGCGTTGCCCGCGCCGAACCGCCTGCCCCAGAAATACCGCACGGTCAGCAGCAGCGAGAAGCCGAGAATGTTGACCGGTATAGCAAGATACATCGGCAGCACGACGCCCGTCAGGAAGCAGACCGTGGAGGTCGGGTAAATCGGGATAAACGACTTTATCACGAAGAGCAGCAGCACCGCACCGATAAACTGCCAGGCCTTATCGAGCGAGGCTATCATATCCTCTATTTCGTCGAGCTGCTCCTTGGCAACGTCGTACCAATGCCACAGCTCCTCAAATCTGCGCGAAGCAAGCAGCACACCCACGGCAAACGAGAGCGCAACCAATATAAGACCCACAAAGAGCAGGATCTTTTTTTGCTTTCTTCTTTTTTCCAACTGAAAAATCACCGCAATTCAAAACTTATATCGCCGCGGCGGGTGAATATGCGCCGCAGACGGAAGCATTCTAAAAGATTACATATACGCACTTAGACATTATTATATTTTATATTATAAACGGCGGCGGGTCAATATCAATTTTGATTTTTTTTGAAATAATTGAAAATCATATTTATTTTTCCTTGACATGTGCTATAATATTTCAAAATAATCTCTCTTTTACCGGAGGTAATCAAGATGAAAATAACCGTTCTCGACGGATACACCGAAAACCCTGGCGATCTCTCATGGGATTGGCTCGAAGCCCTCGGCGAGACCTCAATATATGACTGCACCCCCGACGGGCTTATCGCCGAGAGGTCGGCGGGCTGCGAGATAATCATAACAAACAAAACTCCGCTGCGCCGTGAAACGCTCGAAAAGCTGCCCGAGCTGCGCTACATCGGCCTGCTGAGCACGGGCTACAACGTGGTCGATTGGGAGTATTGCAAAGAAAAGGGCATACCCGTTTGCAACATCCCCACCTACAGCACCTCGGCGGTGGCTCAGCTCACCTTTGCGCTGATACTTGAGCACACAAATCATGTGGCGCTTCACAGCGACTCGGTGATGAGCGGCGAATGGAGCAACTGCAAATATTTCTGCTATCAAAAATCCCCTCTCGCCGAGCTTGACGGCAAAACTCTCGGCATAATCGGCTTCGGCAAGATAGGCAAGGCAGTCGCCGTCATCGCCCGTGCGTTCGGCATGAAAGTGCTCGCTCACACCAACCACCCCGCCCCGTTTGACGGCGTGGAATTCGTCACGACCGACGAGCTGCTCGCCGAGAGCGACTTCGTCACCCTGCATTGCCCTCTCACCCCGCAAACCGAGGGCATGGTGAACGCCGAATTCATATCAAAAATGAAGAGCTCCGCCGTGCTTATCAACACCTCGAGAGGGCAGATCATAGACGAGCAGGCACTCGCCGACGCTCTGAACAGCGGCAGGCTGGCAGGTGCAGGGCTTGACGTGCTCTCGGCCGAGCCGCCGAAGGCGGATAACCCCCTGCTCGGCGCACGCAACTGCCTGATAACGCCCCACATCGCATGGGCGGGCTATGAGACAAGGGCGCGGCTGATGGATATCTGCCGCCGCAACGTCGAAGCCTATCTCAGCGGCAGCCCGATAAACTGCGTATATTAAAAAATGCCCGCAGCGAGCCTGACGCTTGCTGCGGGCTTGGTTTAACCGCCGCCGTGAGAAAAGTCCATAGTACCGTTACTCTTTCGATCACCTTGGCGGTTTGAGAGGGCTTTGAAGAAACCCTCCATAGATAAAGACACAAAAATTCGTTTTAGGTTCATTTTATTTGGGGAAAAATAAGTTTTTTCATAAATTCGGTCACGTTTTGACTTGCATCTTCGTTTATATAACAGCCGATAAATGAAAGAAGGAGCCGAAATGAAAAGAATACGCATTTCAAGAGTTTTTCCAACCGTTATTTTATTAATTTGTGCCATTGTGTTTTCGGGTTGCGGCAGAAAAAGCGATCCCCCGATAGCATCACAGCTTCAAAGCGCCGATACAACGGCATCCGCCGAAGAAGAGACGAATGTGATAACCGTATCTTCTCATGCAGACTGTCTGTATAATATCTCCGACAGCGATGTTCTTGCCTCGGTAAGCGAACATATCGCATTGATAAGGATAGATTCTATTGACGGCACAAGCAACTTAAACAAACAAACCGGCGAATATGTCAGCAAACCGTATTTATATGGCAAAGCAACTGTGCTTAAAGAATTAAAGGGCAGCTTCGGCACCCAAGGCATCGACTTTGTCAGGGAGGGCGGCACTCTTCCGTATAACGAATGGATCAATGGCGACTGCGACCCCGAAAAGCTGCAAGCCTTGAGAGAAAAAGCGGGCCTTGACATCGAAAATACAGACACACTTTATGTGAATCACAAGCCGGAAGTCGATATTGAGCTTGAAGCGGGAAAAATATACCTTGCATATATGTTCAGAAATCCTGATTTTAACGTCGAAAACGAATGTGTGATTCACGGATACCAATATGGGCTGAGAGAGCTTCGGCAAAATATAAATCTCACAGATGATATCAGCGGTCTCAGCGACCTGAAAGTCAAAAACAATATGACCGGCGAGTGGGAGGATCTGCCTGCGATTGCAACGCCGTCCAACGATCGGGAATCATGATTTTTCGATGCCAAACGGTTGTCGACTTTGGTATATAATCCGTCTGCGTCACACCTCCTCCGTCTTGCAGGCACGGCAATAAAAAGGCTGTCGCTTTTCGTTCCCACGATCTGCGGCAGCCTTGATTCATTTGATTTTTTCGGTTTGGCGCACTTGCAGCGTTCCGCCGCTGACGGTGAAGCGGATGTCAAAGCCCGCAAATTCAAGCCCGTAAAGGCGGTCGGGGTCATCCTGATAGGCGGGCCGCGGGTCCTGGGCGAGCACCGCAACGGCGGCAGCCCTCTTGCACTCCGGCAGACGTGAAAGCAGCTCGGGCGGGAAATCCACACTCAGCGTGCCCTCTTTTTGTTGCAGGGCAAAGCCTCCGCTTGCCTCAGGGTGGGCATCGACATAGGGCAGATACGGCTTGATATCGTATATCGGCGTGCCGTCCAGCAGGTCTGCGCCCGCCACACGCAGAATGCAGCCCTCGCTCTCGGTGTGCTCAACCCCGAGCAGCCGAACGCAGGAAAGCCCAATTGGATTCGGCCTGAACGGCGAGCGGCTCGCAAAAACGCCCATTCTCACATTGCCGCCGAGCCTCGGCGGGCGCACGGTGGGCGACCAGCCCTTATCGGCGCACTCGGAGAACTGCCATATCAGCCACAGGTGCGAATAGCCCTCTATCCCCCGTAGCGCCTCCGGCTCACGGAAGCCCGGCTCAAACACGACCGCCGCCTCCAGCTCATCGACAAGGCCGCTCTGCCTCGGTATGCCGAATTTCGACGAAAAATCGCTGCGTATCCTCGCTATCACCTTGAGCTGCACGACGCTCACCTCCGAACTTAAAATATATCCTGTAGAACAAACAGCTTATCACCTACAACAATAAATGCGGCACAGTCACTGCCCCTGTTCAGCATCGCCCATTTCAAAATACTTTTCGACGGAATTTCTATTGAAAGTTCAGGAAACAAACGACTGAAAAATTCTTCAGAAAAATCCTCTGCCTGCTGCGTGTTCTCAGTTGAGAACTTTACACCGTCAAGGTTTTCACCAGAGTAAGAATAAATGCCGAAACGCTGCCCGTCGCCCGTAAAACCGATACTTCCATTATAAATATGCAATTCTTTTACCGAGTATGGAATTTCAACTCCCCAATTGCGCTCTATCAAGCGAATCTCCGAACGAGCACTAAGCACCGAAGTAATGGTGACCAACAGCACAACCAAAAAGCAAAGACAACAAACTAAAACCGCTTTTGTTTTCATGTCAGCACTCCTTAAATAGGAATTCCAAACTCAATTTTATACGGAACAATTACTCCATTATTTTGCGCATTATACATAGTTTTTATTGCGGCTCCTTGAATACTATCGAAATCATGATCAGCATAATCGTATCTATCGTAGATCAGAATCATCTTATGATGTATGTCTCGATAGTATGTAAAAGCATGTATCGCATAATAAAGATCGTCATCAGCCGTCTTCCCTGTTTTTTCAAACGAGGAACTTCCGTGAATTTCACTATTGGCAATCAATCTTTTCCCCACAGTTGTTTGAGCAGCAATACCCTTATTTAAAGGAACATAGATAGAGTCAAGCGTTTCGTTTTCTTTTGCGTGCGTTAATAGCTCCGCCGATAAATAATACTTTTTATGATTAAAGTATGAAATTATCGCAGATACAGCCGGAGAATAAATAAGATGAAATTTTCCATTAATAGACAAACTTTCGCCACTTGCGTATTGTTCAAATTCAATCTGTAGAGATGAAATAGTGTTGATCTGCTTCTCGATTTTACTTCTGTCTTCACTTGATGCAGTTAATAGCATTCCTCTAAGTCTTCGTTTCATCAAATTTAACTCGTCATTTACACTACTATCTTCAGACATTAAGTATTCTTCAACTTCAGAGATGACTTCATTAACATCTTTAATAGCAGATACACGATTAAATTCATCTGCAAACGCCGGTAAGGACAAAGAGGCAATTAAGACAATGGATAACATAATGCTTGTAATTTTTTTCATTTAAATCCTCCTAAAACAAATATTCTGCAAAATATAAAACATTTTAATTTTACGACTTCATTTTAATACAGAATACCATTTTTGTCAATATTTAAAATTAAAATAGTCCAATAGATACACTTTAAATATCGTAGAGGAATCTGAGCAATAAATAAAGTCTCACCTGTCTGTTGACAAATGAGACTTTATTTGGAGCTGCTAGGCAGACTCGAACTGCCGACCTCATCCTTACCAAGGATGCGCTCTACCACCTGAGCCATAGCAGCAAATGGCGACCCGGAACGGGCTCGAACCGTCGACCTCTAGCGTGACAGGCTAGCGTTCTAACCAGCTGAACTACCGGGCCATCGGTGTTCGCACGGAACGCTCATTATATTAACATAATGTTCCGCATTTTGCAAGTGTTTTTTAAAATTTTTTTTATTATTTTACGATTTATTGTGCGCCGCCCCCTTTTTCTCGGCAGCGGCACACGCCGAAATTCAGTTATATCAAGGATTTCGGCTCTTAATCGTTGACAATGCCTATCTGGCAGGTTTTCATGCTCTCGAGCGCTCTTTTGTGGCTATCGGGCGTTACTCCGGCGCAGCAGGCGGCGTCGACGGTCACCTTGACCTCGGGCATAAACGCCTTGATGAGCATCGCATTCGAGATAACGCAGATATCGGTGCAAAGGCCGACAAGGGTCACGCTGCCGATATGCTCGACGGTTTCGTCATAATTTTTAAGCCGCATTGCAAGCTCCGGCGAGCCGAAGGCGGGCTTATCTATCACGTCCTCCGCCCCGAGGGCTTCAAGCTCGGCTCTTATCTGCCATCCGTCGGTGCCCTTGATGCAGTGCCTGACGGGCAGCAGCCTGCCCTCCTGCGTGTCGAGGTAATCCTCGCCGTGGGTGTCGCGGGTGAAGATTACCTTACCGCCGAAGCCCTTTATCTTCTCGGCGACCTTGGGCACTATAGCAAGAGCCTCGGGGGTGCCGAGAGCGCCGTCGATAAAATCATTCTGCATATCCACTACGATGAGAAAATCCATGTTTAGCCCTCCATGATGTGCATATTTCTAAGCTCGGGATCTTTGATATTGTTTTGTATTTCATAGGCGTATGGCTCGAGGAAATCCGCCCTTGACGAAGCCAGCCCGCAGGCTCTGAAATACTCGGCAAGCTCGGCGCATACGCCCTCTATCGCCTCTGATTTAGCCCTTGTCTGCTCCGTGGAATTGCCCTCGGTGAGGATGAACGACAGCTCGCGCTCCAAATGCGAGAGCTGCTCAAGCCCCCTCATGCCCCGCAGCAGCCATTTATAGAACGGAGCGTATCGGCGGTTGATAAGATAGATGAGCGAGGCGGTGTTCCTTACGAACTCGGCCGCCGCAAGCACGGCTGCGCCCGTCTCCCCGTGGGCAAGGCAGCGCGGGTAATTATACTGCCCGCTCTGCGCCGCAGCTATCACCCTCGCGGCCATTTTCTTTAGCCGCACATCCTCGGGCATACCGTTTTTTATCCGCTCACGCACGGCGGTGAATTCGCCGAGATCGTCTCTGAACACTTCGCCGCTGACTGCCGCCGCAAGCGAAAATTCTGGGGTATACAGCCACTCGGCATTCGTCTTCGGCGCACCGGCTCTGCCCGTGAACGGCGTATAAAATCCGCTTATGCTTTTAACGCCGAAATGTGAGCTGCCGTAGGAGTTCGCCCTGCCCTTCGGCACGCCCATGAATTCGGTGGGGAGCTTTGAATACTCCCTCGCAAGGCGGAAGCCGATATTCTCATAATCATCATCCGTCAGCCACAGGCAAAAGCCCGCGCCCGAATCATGGTCGGCAGATACATCGTCGTCGAAGCCGAGGCAATCGGAGCCGCTGCCCGCAAGCCCGACGGCTATCCTGCCCTCATAGTCGGGGAAGTGCTCGGCTATCATCGCCCTGCCGAATTCCTCATAATATCGGCGGGCAAGCTCAAGACCCTGCATAGACCTCGTCCGCCCTTTCGTTAAGATATTTTTCCTCAAGAAACAGCCCGAAAAAGCCGAACGACGGGGCGCATTTGCGGCAGGTGAAGGCGTAATTGTCGTAGCCGAAAACAGCGGGATCCCTGAGTATCGCCGAGGCTCTGTCAAGCAGCGGCATTATATCCGCATCCTCGGGCTCTTTATCATAAAGCAAATGAGCGAGATTGACGCAGGATATCGCAGTCTCAAGCTCTTGCCTCGGCAGGCTCGAGGTGATATCTATCGCACGGCGGAAGCACTCCCTTGCGCCGTCGAATTCACCGTTATCCTGCAAAGCGAGCGCCATGTTGTTATATAATCCCGCAAAGAGAGGGTCTCTCTCGGGTAATTTGGAGCGGTATATTTTATATGTTAATTCATAATAGGGCATCGCCTCGGCGCTCCTGCCGAATGCTTTCATGGTGGTGGCTCCGTTAAGGTATATCGTAGCCGCCGTGACCTCAGAGCCTATATCAAGCTCGTCTATAAGGTCAAACGCTTCCTTGACGGCGTTCAGCGCGGGCTGCTCCTCGCCCGTGCGGCGGTAGTAGCCTATCATCTCGTTGAGCACACTCAGCTCGCCGCTGCGATCGCCGATCTCACGAGCCTTTTCACGCCATTTGAGCACGCATTCGCCCGCACCCGCAAGATCCTCCCTTGCGAAATGCGAGTCAAGCTCCTTTATGAATTCATACACCGATATTTTCGCCATAAAAGCCCTTTCATGATTGAAAAATCAAATATAATGTGTTATTATTTATGCACAAACTACGGAGGAACTGACATGGATAACGGTTTTTTTGCAATGATATCAAGGATGAAATATATCGATCGCTGGGCGCTGATGAGGAACGAACACCGCGAGAATCTGACGGAGCATTCCTTTGAGGTGGCGGTGATAGCGCACGCCCTCGCCGAGATAGGCCGCAAACGCTTCGGCAAACAGCTGAACGGCGAAAAAGCCGCCCTGCTTGGCCTGTTTCACGACGCTGCGGAGACCCTGACCGGCGATATGCCGACGCCCGTCAAATACTACAACGAAGAGGTGCGGAACGCATATAAGACCGTCGAGCAAAAAGCTGCCGAGAGCCTTATCTCGATGCTCCCAGTGGATTTCAGGGAGGATTACGCCCCCCTTCTCATCGCCGACGAGAGTGACGGAGAGCTGCACATCCTCGTGAAAGCCGCCGACAAGATAAGCGCCCTGATAAAATGCCTTGAAGAGAAAAAAGCAGGCAGCAGCGAATTCAACAGCGCCTATACCGGGACGCTCGAGAGCATCAAAGCGCTGAACGTACCCGAGGCTCAGGTATTTATTGATGAATTCCTGCCCGCCTACTCGATGACGTTGGACGAGCTGCGAAACTGAGCGACATTTTAATCAAATACCGAGCAGTCTTTGTGCGTTGCCGCCGAGGACTGCTTCTTTTTCGCCGTCACTGAGTTCAAAAAGGTCGATAAGCCCGAGAATTGCTTTCGGCGAATTCCACGGCGAATCACTGCCGAAGAGGATCTTATCCGCACCGTGCTCGGCTATCAGACGCTTACCGACGCTCGGAGGCATAATGCCGTAGCTGTAGGCGGTGTCGAGATAGAGATTGCGCCCGATGAGGTATTTCTCCGTTGCGTACCAGGAGCATATACCGCCGAAATGAGCCGCTACTACGGGCGCGTCGCCAAATACATCCAGCACCCTTGCAAGCCTGTCAGCGGTGCAATGGACGGGCTCGGGCATACCGATATCAAGCCCGCAGTGAAACAGAGTTATCAGCCCGAGCGAGGCTATCTTCTCATAGATGGGGATCATTCTGTCCTCGTCGACATAGAAATTCTGATTATCGGGGTGGAATTTAACGCCCTTTATGCCGCTTGCGGCGAGGCGCTCAAGCTCGTCAAAGGCGTCCTCCGCCTCGGGGTGAACGCTGCCGAAGGGCACGATGCCCTTGACCCCGAGCAGGGATATGGCAAAGTCATTCACGTTCTTTTGCTGGCGAGGATTCGTCGCTATATTCAGCACGACGGAGACATCAACTCCGCTGTCGGCGGCTCTGCGGCGCAGCCCCGCCACCGTGCCGTCATGGAACGGCGTGACCATGCCCGAATTCTTTATAAGCATCCTACAGGCTCTCTCGGCGAGCCAATCCGGGAAACAATGAGTGTGAAAATCAATTATCATAGTGCTTCGCTTCCGTAATAATAAGTTCTATTTATTTTACACCTTATATTTCGGCTCAGTCAACAGTATTTTCACCAATTTTGCCCCGCCTTGACGGGCGCACAATGGTCAAAGCGTTATTTATAAGGATCAACTTAAAATGATATTTCTCCTTCTGAAGTATAAGACATAAAAATCCTCCGTTTATCCGAACGGAGGATTTTTGAGTTGTGCGGCAAAGTAAGCCGAATTTAACCGGCAGCTCACAGTTAATCTTGCCTCCCATTTAGTGAGGTGGCATAACCAATTCGTGACGGAGAGGTTCTCGGTTGAAGCTCGGCAAAAGCTCACCTGTCGCTTTCATTTTTCGGCGTTTTAAATTTGAAATAAACCCAGAGGAATTCCGCAAGCAGCGACAGGCTTATCAATGCGCCGACGGCGGAAAAGCAGTCGATGCCGAGCAGCAGCGGGCAGAGTGAAAGCACGGCTCCAACGGCGAGAAGCACCTTGGCGGCCGTCATTACTTGCCGCTTGCCCGTGAAGCACCAGACCGCAAGCAGCACCAGAATAATGCAGGTGAGCAAGGCGGTGAGGAACGGCGCAAAGTTCGCATACCCGTAGGGCGTCAAATCAAAGTACGAATACAGTTCGCGGATCCGCCTTGTCTCGGTGGCAAAATTGCACACCGCCCCGTACGGCAGGATCTCCAGAATCAGCGTAATAAGCGGCAACAGCAGATACGGGATTCGTTTTTTCATGGTCTGACCTCCTTGTCGTGTTTTGATTTATTTATTCTTACTCTGCTCAGAGAATTGGAAGCAAGCAGCATTTCACACTATTCAGACTGCGACGCGAAATAATGCTCGCGGGCGTATGCGAAACGCTCATTGAAGCGATTTGCCGCCTCGACGCTGAGCGCTTCATCGGGCTGCATCATAAAGAACTCCGTTTATTTTGAATTTCCGTAGCCTTTTGCCAACGCCTCACGCAACACGGGCAGGACTTTTTTCGCCATGAGCATGAAGCCGAGGTCGTTCGGATGCAGCCCCTCGACTGTGCAAATCCCGCGGTCATAGCCCTCAAAATAGCTCTCGCCGTCGATGAACCAAACATTCCTATCCCCTGCCGCAAGAGCGTTCTCGTAGGTCCGCCTGACAATGTCTCTGCGTACTGAATTCGCGGCAGGATCACCCGTAAAATCGGGCTTAGTCATAAATATGACCGGCAGCTCGGGCTGAACGGCGCGGACGGTCTTAAAAAACCTCTCATGCGTGCGTTCAAGCTCGTCAGCGTCATTCGCATTGTGGTCGTAATCCATGACGAATACGCTCATCTTGAGGCGGCTTATGTACTCCGCGATCGGCTGCTCGCCGTGAGCCCCGCCGGAGAAGCCGAAATTGATATAATCCGAGTCAAGGGCTCGCGAAACCATTGAGGTATAAGCGTTCCCGGGCGCGGTAGCGCAGCCGCCCTCGGTTATTGACGAGCCGTAGAATACTATCGGCGTTTTATAGGTATATTCATCGGGTTCGAGGAATTCGGCACCGTCCTCGACCGTAACCGTGAGGTCGAGCAGAGGCTCGTTTCGGGGCAGATTTATCGTCACCGTCTCAAGCCCCTCGCCCTTAAAGAGGCGATTCTCGGCGGTCAGATCGGTGTAATTATACGGCACGGCATAGCCGACCCAGCGTGAAGCCTCGCCCGTGCCCGCATAGACGTCGACGCCCGCGGAGCCGGGCAGAGGGATCGCCCAATCGGCGCGGTTGCTCGCAATGGTGTATCTGACGGTGAGGGTCGGAGAATCGGTCTTGAACCTGACTCTGCCCCCGACGGCAAGATAATTGCGCTCACGCACAAGCTCGCTCGTTGCGGCGGCGACCTCCTCATCGAGCCTTATAAAACGTCCCTCGGCATTCCTGCGAACCCCGAAAAGCCTCACGGGAGCGTCACAAAAGCGAAAAGTTTTCATTTTTCACCCATCCTCTCAGCATTAATTGATCTAAATATATCCTATCATGTATAGGCGCACAACACAAGCATATTTTCACTTAATTAAAAAATTTCGCAAAAGCACTTGACTTTTTCGTAAAACCGTGTATAATAGTAGAGCACTTGAAAATCAGATATCGCGGAGTAGAGCAGTTGGTAGCTCGTCGGGCTCATAACCCGGAGGTCGCAGGTTCAAATCCTGTCTCCGCAACCAAAAGCGAAACCTACCATGTATGGTAGGTTTTGTTTTTTTATCTGACAGGATTTGAATGACGAGCGGCACAGAGCAACAGTCCGGTGGACTGTTGTGACCGCGAGCGACCAAGCGCCCGCAGGCGCGCGAGTCAAATCCTGTCTCCGCAACCAAAAAAGCACTTGCGTACGCAAGTGCTTTTTTCAATGAAGCGCACCTTACGGTGCATGAAAAGTGAAGCAGGGCTTCGCCCTATGAAGCGCGGCTTCGCCGCATGGAGAGGTACGGGCGCTTCACGTTTGCCGACGGCAAACGCTTCATCACCGATTATGTTGCTATCGCGCGTGAATCGCTGCGGCGACGGGTGAATTTTATTTCACATTTTGCGTGTGCAAAACACTTTACGCATTCATTCGGAACCGCTTTTGCGGTTCTTTTTTTGAGTTGCATTGTGAAAAATCCGAAAAATCGCTTAAAAACTATAAGAAACAATAAAAATGCAAGTCAGATGCAAGTCAAAAACTTGATGGGTTTCGAGATAAAAAACGAGACCTGCACCGTTCAAAGTGCAGGTCTTATTCTCTCGTCGTATTTCATTCAGCAATCGCATAGACAGCTCTTGCAACGACAGCTTTATCGGTGAGCTTCTCCGCCGCTGTCTTTGACACAAGCTCACGATCGTTATCCGAGTTTTTCTCTTTAAGCCATTTCTCGGCTTCGCCGTAATCGTAAAACACCTTAACCTTAACGCAATGACTTGAGCCGTCTTTGGATTCTCTCAATACTCCGTAGATCCTGCCATGTGTTTCAAAGTACTTTTTCGCAGTCATTTTTATCGCTCCTTTAATTGTGTTATACATATTTGTTATCGCACTCATTATTTAATTTGTCAAGTATTTTTTACAAGATTTTATGAAAATCCCCATAATTTTTTAGAACTAATCAAATTATCAAGAAATCAAATTTAAAAACAAAAAAGACCGGTTTTGTATAATGCCGGTCTTTGAACTATGATTAAAAACAAACTTATGTTGAGTGTTTAACTTATAAAACTGCTGCTTGCCTCTCAGGCTCCTTCTTGAGGGAGAGACGATTTTACGCAAATTTACCGCAATTTATCGGTTTCTCCTTTCTCTCCCTCGTCAGATGGAGGCTGAAGTCACTGACGGCACTCTAATTTTAAACGGACGAACACAGTTCGCCCCTAACGGTATTCAATTCACATTACGGTTTTGTTTGCGGGACGCCGAGGACGTCGTCCCCTACAATGGAATTGCAGATTTGTGATTATAAAAACAACTGTATTTTGATTTTTGAATCTATCAAACAATCCTCAGTCACTCCGTGACAGCTCCTTTCAAAAGGAGCCTATAAATATAAGCAAGCGTAGCAAAGCAAACCCGCGTGGTAGCTCGATAAAACCAGCACCGCGCTATCTGCTATAATAGCCTCCTTAGAGAAGGCAACTTGTTACTGTCTCAAAGGCAACTACAGATCCCCTTCCGTGAACACAAAAGCCATTCAGCGTTATACGCAGCAAAACGATATTATTTCCGACAATTTCATGTCTTTGGTTTATGTAAAAAACAATTGACAAACGGCCTTTTATCTGTTAAAATTAATTCCGAAAAAGAAATCCGCGTGAGACTTTTGCCATACCAACGAAGCGCATACTGCAATCAAATAATAATGTCAGGAGGGAAACCGATGTACTATCACGCATCGCCTGTCGGCGGTATTATCCGCTTGAAGCCGAGCTTTTCAGACCATGGAATACCGCTTGTTTACTTCTCTGAGAAAAGAGAAAATGTGCTTGTTTATCTGAGCAATGCCGTTGAAAAATATTGCAAAGAAACCGGTTTCCCATATGACGGAAAATATCAAAAATGGGGGCCATACGGCTTTAACAAAGACGGAACGCAGCGTTTGGAGGAATACTACCCAAACGCATTAGCCAGCACATATAAAGGCGTATCGGGGTACATATATTATACCGAGACCATTCAGGATTCGGGGGTTGAAACACAAATACCCGACGCAGCCACAAGCCGCATACCGGTCAATATATCAAGTGTGGAATTTGTCCCTGACGCCTATGAGGCGATCCTGCAAGCGGAGCGAGACGGACTGCTGACAATACTCAGATATGAAGAATTACCGGATAAGATGAGGGAAATAAACAAAAGAATCATTAAAGAAGAGTATGATAATGCTTCGGAACACCCGGAGTACCGCCATTTTTTGCGAGGGCACTTTCCCGAGTTGCTGTGCAAATGATATCTTCGGTTTATCGACATATGTTGAAAAAGGGGGCGGCAATCTTTAGCTGACAGTCGCACCTTTATGCTATACTTCAAATTGCATTATCGTCCGATCACGGCTTGAGCGTTTATCGGGCAAACCATATAAAAGACAGGCTTCCTCGGTTGAGAAAGCCTGTCTTTGCTATCTGCGGCTTATTTTCCTTTTGTTTCGCAATAGATACAGCGGTAGACGCGGTGCTCACGGTCGGTGAGGCGGAATATATGCGGCAGCTCCTGCTCCGTGGAGGTTATGCAGCGCGGATTTTTGCATTTGAGGACGTCGGTCAGCTCTGTCGGCAACTCAAGAGTCCTCTTCTCGGCGATCTTGCCGTCCCTGATGATATTGACGGTAACGCCAGGGTCGACATAACCGAGGATATCGGTATCCACATCGAAATCCGAGTCGATTTTGATTATATCCTTTTTGCCAGTTTTGCGGCTTGTGACATTCTTTATAAGCGCCACCGAGCAGTCGAGCGACTCAAGCCCCAAGAGGCGGTATATCTCCATGCTGCGTCCAGCGGTTATGTGGTCGATAACTATGCCGTTTTTTATCGAATCAATATTCATCATTTCACCTCCAGGAGCTTCAGGATAAGAGCCATTCGCATATATTTGCCGTAGAGCACCTGTTTGAAGTAGCAGGCGCGGGGGTCGTTATCCACGGCGACGCTTATCTCGTTGACCCTCGGCAGCGGATGCAGCACGCGGAGCTTCTCAGAGGCGAGAGCCATTTTTTCGGGCGTTAAGATATAAGTATCTTTAAGGCGCAGATAATCCTCCTCATTGAAGAAGCGCTCCTTTTGCACACGGGTCATATAGAGAATGTCGAGGTCGGCTATCGAGCCTTCGAGGCTGTCGGTCTCGGTGTATTCAACGCCCGCCGCATCGAGCTTGTCTTTCACATATCCGGGTAATTTCAGCTCCGTCGGGGAAATCAGCACGAACCTGACACCGCTGCAGCGTATCAGCGCCGAGATGAGCGAATGCACCGTCCTGCCGAATTTAAGATCGCCGCAGAAGCCGACGGTCAGGTTGTCGAGCCCTCCCTTTTCACGGTGTATCGTGAGCAGGTCGGCGAGGGTCTGGGTCGGGTGGCTGTGACCGCCGTCGCCCGCATTGATGACGGGTATCGAGGCGTTCATTGCCGCCACGAGCGGCGCCCCCTCCTTCGGGTGGCGCATGGCGATGATGTCGGCGTAGCAGGATATGACCTTCGCGGTATCCGCTATGCTCTCGCCTTTGGCAGCCGAGGAGCTTTGAGCCTCGGAAAAGCCGAGCACGCTGCCGCCCAGCTCAAGCATCGCCGCCTCAAAGCTGAGACGGGTCCTTGTGGACGGCTCAAAAAACAAGGTTGCAAGCTTCTTGCCCTTGCACTTCTCGCTGTATTTTGCGGGGTCGGCTATAATATCGTCGGCAGTTGCGATAAGCTCCTCTATCTCAGTCGGGGTAAGCTCCGAAATATCAATAAGGCTTCTCATTTCATCATTCCTTTGCGCCGTAATTTTTAAGGTAATTCTTTATCCGCTCAACATTCTCGGAGTTCTTCGCAGCCTCCTCAAGGTACTCGATGATATCGTAGACATTGACGACGGAGTAAACGGGGAAGCCGAATTCCTCGCCGACTTCCGCAATAGCCGAGCCCTCTCCCCTGCCCTTTTCGCAGCGGTCGACCATGACGAACGCCGCAGCGACCTTTGCACCCTTGAGCGACGAGAGAATAGCCATGCTCTCCCTTATCGCAGTGCCTGCGGTTATGACGTCCTCGACTATCACTATTTCCTCGCCCGCTGTAGGTTTATAGCCCACGAAAACGCCGCCCTCGCCGTGATCCTTCTCCTCCTTGCGGTTAAAGAAGAACGGCACGTCGAGCCCGTTCTCTGAGAGAGCCGAGGCGGCGGAGACCGCAATGGGTATGCCCTTGTAAGCGGGGCCGTAAAGCACGGCTCTCTTATCACCGAGCTTCTCAAAATATGCCTTGGCGTAGAATTCGCCGAGCTTCCTTATCCTGCCGCCCGTCTTGATCTCGCCCGCATTTATGAAATACGGTATCTTCCTGCCGCTTTTGGCAGTGAAGTCGCCGAATTTGAGCACTCCCGCGCTCTCAAGGAATTCAATAAATTCATGTTTGTAATTCTGCATTTTTATCACCTCATCCTACAAATTCTCTGACGCAGCGTTCATATGCCTCAACGGGGTCCGCAGCGGCGGTTATCGGTCTGCCGACCACTATATAGTCGCTGCCAAGCTCCTTTGCCTTTGCAGGGGTCGTGACGCGGGATTGATCGCCCTTGTCGCCGTCGGCAAAGCGAATGCCGGGGGTCACGGTCAGGAAGCTCTTGCCGCAGGCGCTATGTACCGCGGCGGCCTCGAGCGGCGAGCAGACAACTCCGTCAAGCCCCGACTTTGCGGCGTTGCGGGCGTAATGCATGACGACATCCTCCATTTTGCCGCTTATGAGCAGGTCGCTGTGCATCGTCTCCTCGCTCGTGGAGGTGAGCTGAGTAACGGCTATCAGCAGCGGACGTGTGCCGTCGGGTCTTGTAAGACCCTCGAGCGCCGCAGCCATCATATCGCTCGCCCCCGCAGCATGGAGATTACACATATCGACGTCGAGCCGCGAGAGCACCGCCATTGACTTTTTGACGGTATTCGGGATATCGTGCAGCTTGAGGTCAAGGAATATCTTATGCCCTCTCGCTTTGATCTCTCGGACTATCTCGGGGCCTTCGGCGTAGAAAAGCTCCATTCCTATTTTGACAAACGGCTTCCTGCCCTTGAATCCGTCGAGGAAATCAAGGCAGGTCTTTTTATCTGCAAAATCGCAGGCTATTATGACATCTTTACCCATCAGTGTGCGCCTCCTATTATTTCGTTTAAGCTCTTAATGCCGTATTTTTCCATTGCTCTCGGCAGGTCGTCTATTATCCTCTTGCAGGCGTAGGGGTCGATGAGGTTTGCCGCGCCAACCTCGGTCGCGGCAGCACCCGCAAGCATGAATTCGAGCACGTCCTCGGCACAGGATATGCCGCCCATGCCGACTATCGGTATCTTGACCGCTTCAAAGGCCTGATACACCATTCTGACCGCCACGGGCTTCACCGCAGGGCCTGAGAGCCCGCCAGTTTTATTCGCAAGCAGCGGCCTTTTAGCCCTAAGATCTATCCTCATGCCGAGCAGAGTATTGATGAGCGAAACGCCGTCGGCTCCTGCCGCTTCGCACGCCTTTGCAATCTCCGCAATATCCGTCACATTGGGCGAGAGTTTTATTATTATCGGCTTATCGGTCGACTTTCTCACCGCCTTTGTGACCGCAGCGGCATTCTCGGCGCTCGTGCCGAAAGCCAGCCCGCCGCCGTGGACGTTGGGGCATGATATATTTATCTCAAACCAGCCTATCATGCTCTCGCAGTCAAGTATTTTAACCGCCGTCACATAATCGTCGACGGAGAAGCCGCTCACATTCGCCATGACGGGCTTTTTATAAACGCTTTTGAGTGTTTGCAGCTCGTCGTGAAGCACGCTTTCCGCCCCCGGATTCTGAAGCCCCACGGCATTCAGCAGCCCCGACGGGCACTCGGCTATCCTCGGGGTGGGGTTGCCGAAGCGCGGCTCGGCGGTGGTGCCCTTGAGCGAGATCGAGCCTAAAATATTGATATCGTAAAATCTTGTGAATTCATAGCCGAAGCCGAATGTGCCGCTGGCGGGGATTATCGGGTTATCGAGCTTTATGCCGCAAAGGCTGACAGATGTGTCTACCATTCTATCTCCTCCCTTAAAAGTACGGGTCCCTCGGTGCAGATACGCTTGGGGCCGCTCTTGGTCTTGCAGGTGCAGCCCATGCAGGCGCCCGTGCCGCAGCCCATCCGCTCCTCAAAGCTGAATTGACCGCTCGTCTTGGCGACGGCGTTGACCGCCCTGAACATCGGCTTTGGCCCGCAGGTATAAAAATAGGTGTATTCGGCGTATTTCATCGCCGCGTCAACGAAGCCTTTCAGCCCGTATGAGCCGTCCGCCGTGGTGACGGCGACATTCGCGCCCAAAGCCCTGAATTCTTTCTCAAGGAATATCTCGCCCGCCGTATTGAAGCCCAGGATCACGTTGACGGTCTTGCCCTCGGCTATAAGAGCCTTGCAGAGGCCGAAAAGCGGGGGTATGCCCACGCCGCCGCCGACGAGCAGCGGCGTATCGCCCGACGGCTCGGTATCGTAACCGTTGCCGAGAGCTATGAGCAGGTCGAGCCTGCCGCCGGGTTTCATGCGGCTGAGCTCCTCCGTGCCCTCACCGACGGTTTTATATATGAGCGTGAGGGTCTTGTCATCCCAATCGCAGATCGAAATGGGGCGGCGCAAATAAAGCTCGGGTATCTTGATATTGACGAACTGCCCCGGAGCGGTTATGGGCGAAGTATCGCCCGAAAGCACCATTCTGTAGACCGACGGGGCTATCCGCTCATTCGATACGATCTCATAAAAATCCTGTTTCATAGCTACTCCTTTCATGCGTCTATGGTGGAAATGCCGAGCGTTGTCTCCTCGAGCACGTCGAGCAGCACCTTGACGGTGTCGAGCGAGGTGAACATCGTGATATTATTCTCAACGGCGCAGCGGCGGATCTCGTGACCGTCGGAGAGCACGTCGGAGGAATTCATATCCCTTGTGTTGATGACATAGGTGACGTAGCCCTGCCTGATGGCGTCGGTTATCTCCTTGCTGCCGTCGCTCAGCTTGCCGACCTTGTGGGTGCGTATCCCGTTTTGCTTGAGGAAGAGCGCCGTGCCCTCTGTGGCCTGGATATTGAAGCCCATATTGTAGAAGCGGCGGATGAGCGGCAGCGCCTCGTCCTTATCCTTATCGGCTATGGTCGCGAGCACCGTGCCGTAATTCATTACGTTCATCCCGCTCGCCTTCAGCGCCTTATAGAGCGCGCGGGTCAGCTTGTCGTCGTAGCCTATTGCTTCGCCCGTGGACTTCATCTCGGGCGAGAGATAAGCGTCAAGCCCTCTGAGCTTTGAGAATGAGAACGCGGGCGCTTTGACATACCAGCGTTTCTTCTCCTCGGGGTAAATGCGCTCAAAGCCCTGCTCCCTGAGGCTCTTGCCGAGAATAACGCGCGTTGCGATATCCGCAAGGCTGTAGCCCGTCGCCTTTGAGAGGAACGGCACAGTTCTTGACGAGCGTGGGTTGACCTCGATTATATAGACATTTTCATTCTTATCAACGATGAACTGGATATTGTAAAGCCCCACTATGCCTATGCCGAGGCCGAGGCGCTTGGTGTAGTCAAGTATTGTCTCCTTGACCTTAGCGCTTATGCTGAACGTGGGGTAAACGCTTATCGAATCGCCGCTGTGGATGCCCGTACGCTCGACAAGCTCCATTATGCCCGGCACAAAGACGTCGGTGCCGTCGCAGATGGCGTCCACCTCCAGCTCCTTGCCCGAGATATATTTATCGACCAGCACAGGCTTATCCTCGTCTATCTCAACGGCGGTACGCAGATAACGGCGCAGCTGGGGCTCATCGGCAACTATCTGCATCGCCCTGCCGCCGAGGACGAAGGACGGGCGCACGAGCACGGGGTAGCCTATCTCGGCTGCGGCGGCAACGCCGTCCTCTATCTTTGTCACCGCCCTGCCCTTGGGCTGCGGGATATCAAGCTCACGGAGCACCTTCTCAAACAGGTCGCGGTTCTCGGCTCGGTCAATTGCGTCACAATCGGTGCCGATTATCTTCACTCCCCTGTCTCTGAGGCTCTCCGCCAGATTGATAGCCGTCTGACCGCCGAGCGACGCTATGACGCCTATCGGCTTCTCAAGGTGGATTATATTCATCACGTCCTCGGTGCAAAGCGGCTCGAAATACAGCTTGTCGGAGCAGGTGTAATCCGTCGAGACGGTCTCGGGGTTATTATTGATTATTATTGCCTCATATCCCGACTGCTTAATCGTTGAGACTGCGTGGACGGTGGAATAATCGAATTCAACGCCCTGCCCTATCCTGATGGGGCCCGAGCCTAAGACGATTATCTTCTCTTTATCCGACACTTCGGACTCATTCTCCTGCTCATAGGTCGAGTAAAAATACGGGATATAGCTCTCGAATTCCGAGGCGCAGGTGTCTATCATCTTATAGACGGGGAACATATTGTGTTTCTCTCGGATCCTGAATATCTCCTCGCCTGTCATATCCCAGAGCCTGCCGATATATTCGTCGGAGAAGCCGAGGCGCTTCGCCGCATAGAGCGTGTCGATATCGCCGATATGCTCCTTCAGCTTATCCTCCGCCCTGACAATATTGCTTATCTTCTCAAGGAAGAGCATATCTATCTTTGTTGCGTTGCATATCATGCCCACATCCGTGCCTCGGCGCAGCAGCTCCGCTATCGCATAGATGCGGTCGTCCGTGCCGTCCTTAATGTAGGCGAGCATCTCATCCTCGGTGAAGCCGTCGAATTTCTTCATATAGAGGTGATTGACGCCTATCTCGAGCGAGCGGGCGGCCTTGAGCAAGCTCTCCTCCACCGTCCTGCCGACGCTCATCACCTCGCCCGTGGCTTTCATCTGAGTGGAGAGCTTGTTATTGGCTGATGAGAATTTGTCAAACGGGAAGCGCGGCATCTTTGTAACGACATAGTCAAGCGCCGGCTCGAATGAGGCAGGGGTGTTGGCTATCATTATCTCGTCAAGGTGCATGCCGACCGATATCTTGGCCGACACCCTCGCTATCGGGTAGCCGCTCGCCTTGCTGGCAAGGGCGGAGGAGCGGGAAACTCTGGGGTTGACCTCGATCAGATAATACTTGAACGAAAGCGGGTCAAGAGCAAACTGCACGTTGCAGCCGCCCTCGATCTTGAGCGCCCGTATTATCTTGAGTGCGCTGTCACGCAGCATATGATATTCTTTATTGGTTAAGGTCTGCGAGGGGCAGACGACTATCGAATCGCCCGTGTGGATGCCAACGGGGTCGACGTTCTCCATATTGCATATGGTGATCGCGGTGTCGTTTGCGTCACGCATGACCTCGTATTCTATTTCCTTATACCCCTTTATGCTCTTCTCGACCAGCACCTGATGAACGGGCGAAAGCTCAAGCGCACCGCGCAGTATCTCGGCGCATTCCTCTCTGCCGTCGGCAAAGCCGCCGCCCGTGCCGCCGAGTGTGAAGGCAGGTCGCAAGACTACCGGGTAGCCTATATCCTCCGCGGCTTTAAGCCCCTCCTCAACGCTCTCGGCAATGACCGACTGCAGGACAGGCTCGCCTATTTCCTCGCAAAGCTCCTTAAAGAGCTCTCTGTCCTCCGCACGCTCGATGCTCCTGCTGCTCGTGCCGAGCAGCTCCGCACCGCATTCACGCAGCACACCTTTTTTCTCAAGCTGCATTGCAAGGTTGAGACCAGTCTGACCTCCTATGCCCGGCACTATCGCGTCGGGTCGCTCGTAGCGGATGATCTTTGCAAGATATTCGAGATTCAGCGGCTCCATATAGACCTTGTCAGCAACGGAGGTGTCGGTCATTATCGTCGCGGGGTTGGAGTTACAGAGCACCACCTCGTAGCCCTCTTCCTTGAGGGCAAGGCACGCCTGAGTGCCCGCATAGTCGAACTCCGCCGCCTGACCTATCACTATCGGGCCCGAGCCGATGACGAGTATTTTTTTGATATCCGTTCTCTTAGGCATCTTCGTTACCTCCCATGAGCGCTATGAATTTATCAAACAAATATGCGCTGTCCTGCGGCCCCGGCGCGCTCTCGGGGTGATACTGCACGCTGAACATCTTTGACCGCTCATCCCTTATCCCCTCGACCGTGTTATCGAGGATATTGACATGAGTCACTTTAAGCCCCGTATTCTCAAGGCTCTTTTCATTCACCGCATAGCTGTGATTTTGCGAGGTTATCTCTATCTTGCCCGTTTCAAGGTTTTTGACCGGGTGATTGCCGCCCCTGTGACCGAATTTCAGCTTGTAGGTCTCCGCACCACAGGCGAGGCTTATCATCTGATGACCGAGGCAGATGCCGAATATCGGGTATTTGCCCCTGAGCTTTTTCACAAGGTCGATAACGGGTATGACGTCCTCGGGGTCGCCCGGGCCGTTTGAGAGGAATATGCCGTCAGGCTTCATCTTCTCGACCTCGGCGGCGGAGGTGTTATACGGCATCACGGTCACATTGCAGCCCCTCGCATTCAGCGAGCGGATAATATTGAGCTTGATCCCGCAGTCTATCGCCACCACGTTATATTTTGCGTTCGCCGTCCTCGAATACCAGCGCTTTTTGCAGCTCACCTTTGCCACGGCGTCGTGCGGCACGGGCGAATTCTTTATCATTTCGATCGCTTTATCCGTCGGAGTGTCGGCGTCCGTTATCACTCCGCAGCGTGAGCCGATATCGCGGATACTGCGTGTGAGCTTGCGGGTATCAACGCCCGCAAGGCCGGGAATTTTGTATTCCTCCATGACCTCCGAAAGGGTCTTGGTGTAGCGGAAGTTTGACGGCAGGTCGTTGTATTCCCTGACTATAAGGCCGCCGATGGTCGGTATCTTGGTCTCGTAATCCTCGTCGGCGATGCCGTAATTGCCGATGAGCGGGTAGGTCATGACCACCGCCTGATAGGTGTATGACGGGTCGGAGATAATCTCCTGATAGCCCACCATCGAGGTGTTGAACACTATCTCGCACACCGCGTCCCCGCCGTAGCCGAACCCCGTACCGTAATACTCGGCGCCGTCCTCAAGCACTAATTTTCTTGTGAATTCCATACTGCTTTACCTCCGCATACCGTAATAAGATTTTTGCCGAACACTTTCATTCCCTCGAAAGGAGTGCTCCTGCCCATGCTCATGAAATCATTCGGGTCTATCGTAAATTCCTCGCCTAAATCGTAAACGCAGATATCCTCTGTCGGCGGCAGGCCGAACCGCCGCCTCGGGTTTATCGCCATAAGCTCCGTCAGCCGCTCAAGCGTTATCAAGCCGGGCTTCACGAGCCTTGTATAGAGCACGGGGAACGCCGTTTCAAGCCCCACGACGCCCATCAGGCTCCTCTCAAGCCCTCTTGACTTCTCCTCCTCGCTGTGCGGCGCATGGTCGGTCGCTATCATATCTATCGTGCCGTCCCGCAGCCCCTGTATCAGCGCAAGTCTGTCCTCCTCGCTCCTTATCGGCGGATTCATCTTGAATCTGCCGCTCTCCTCAAGATCGTTGTCGCTGAAAACGAGGTAATGCGGCGCTGTCTCGCACGTCACGTCAACTCCGTCCGCCTTGGCTCGGCGTATCAGCTCCACGCTCTCTTTGCATGAAACATGGCACACATGATACTTGCAGCCTGTTTCCTTCGCGAGCCGCAGATCGCGCTCTATCGGCCGCCACTCGCTCTCGGAGCATATGCCCCTGTGGCCGTGCAGGCGCGCATACTCCCCGCCGTGGATGTATCCGCCCCGCAGCAGCGAATCATCCTCGCAGTGGGCGGCGATCACCTTGCCTAGGCGCTTTGCCTCGGTCATCGCGCGGCGCATAAGCTCCTCGCTCTGCACTCCCCTGCCGTCATCCGAGAAGGCTATGCAATACGGCGCAAGGCTCGCCATATCGGTCAGCTCCTCGCCCCGCTCGCCGACGGTTATCGCCGCATACGGGTGAATGCGTATCACCGAATCCCGCTCGATTATATCTATCTGCTTCTTTATATTATCTATGTTGTCAGGTACGGGATTCAGATTCGGCATGGTGCAGACATCGGTATATCCCCCGTGCGCCGCCGCAAGCGAGCCGCTTTTGATCGTTTCTTTATAAAAAAATCCCGGCTCTCTGAAATGCACATGCACATCACAGAAAGCCGGAAAAACATAAGCATTGTTGAAATTTGAACCAACGCCGGCATTGCCGACGTTCAAAGTCAAATCCATCTGCCTGAATTTGCCGTTATTATAGACCGCAGCGTTCTTAAATATCATGATCTGCTCCTTAATTATGCGCCGGAATTGCATAGACCGCGCCCACAAAAAAAGACCCGCTTTAAAAAGCAGGCCGTGAACGCAAGAAAACAGACCGGTATCCGGTCATCTATCACAATCTTGCCGGCGTCACAGCACCTTGCTTAAAGATTTTTTATCACGGATATTCTATCACCTTTCCCCAACAAAGTCAAGAGTAAATATCGCACTCCGCCGAATTTGTCCGCAGGTCGGCAGCGCAGCCATGCCGACCGACCCAACCGCATTCCGCCGTTCACGCATGATTTAATACTTGCGCAAACAATACTTTATGTGTTATAATCGTTTCGGCACTTACAAATAAGTAATATCAAAAATGGAAATCACAAAAACCGACGCCAGACGCATCAAAAATCACAATTCTTAAGGAGGCATTACCATGAAAAAATCAATCAAAGTCACCCTTGCGGTTCTGTCCGTCGCGCTGTTGGTCGTTCTCTCGGCGGCTGTGTATAATGCGAAATTCGACCTGCCGTTTGAGCCTGTGGAGCGGATCGCTGTTGATGATATCCCGGATTCCGAGCTCGCGTGGTTCTCGCTGAGAGATGAAAAATACAGCGGCTTTTTCGATATTGAGAAGCTGACCGAATACGGCGCGGATGCGAGCGATCTGAATTTAGATTTTTCGCATTACACATATATCGTGACCTGCGGGCACGAGTTGAGGAGCATTAAATACAGCCTCTCGCAAACCAAAAACCGCAGATTTCTTTTCATCCCGAAGCAGTTCGTCGGCATAGTTGAGCTGCAATATGACCCCTCGCCGTATGTGTATATATACAGGGTCAAAAAACTTGATATCGACTGCGATTACCACGAACGCAGTAAAAACGTGTACTATGTAAAATGATTTGCAAGCGGGGCAATGGGAAACTGCTGCCCCAGCCAAAGAATCGTTTGTTGGAAAATTTGGTTATTGCTTTTTGTATGACTTTATTATGGAATAACAATGTCTTTAAATTGTGGATTTGATATAGCCTTTCCATGTGAATAAAATAAAAGCGAGCAGGTGCAAAGGCTGTTTTTGTCTTAATTTGTCATGTAATCATCTTTCACAGGCGGAAATACTGTCTTTGCACACAATAGTCTTAGATCGGCGAAAACAAATGAGGATTTTTAAGGGTGATTTGAGGACGTTGGGGAGCACATGGCTATCTAAATTTGACGATAATCAACGGCAAAGATGATGATTTGAAAAAACAGCGTCATAACGAAGAATAAAAGCAAAGCCCTGAAGCCGTTATATACCAACGATTTCAGAGCTTTTGCTTTGGCAGGGGCAGAAGGACTTGAAGTTGCCCCTCAGAAACATAGTCGCATTGCTCGCTTGGAGCGCTTCGCACTGCTCCTTGTTTCTTCACCTCACCGCCGCGCCTTCCTCCGCCGCCTGCGGCGGCGCAACGGTTCGCCCCGGCACGCTCCGCGCGCCTCGGTTTCATACAATTCAATCCGAATAAAGCAAAAAAGACACCCGAAGGTGTCTTTTTTGTTTTGGCAGGGGCAGAAGGACTTGAACCCTCGGCACGCGGTTTTGGAGACCGCATTCCTTCCCTAATTTATCAACATTTTCTCTAGTTTTGGGGGCATATCAGGGGTACATACTGCTTAAAAACAGCATGCAATCTGCACAAAGTTTAAGAATTGCGTTTGTCGGATATAACGAAAGACCTGCTTGAATAATGCATAAGAATTCATTAAGAATTATGCTCAAATCGACATCTCAGACGCTGCCGATTCAGTATTCTTAACAGGGCATTGCCCTTATCTTCCCTTTTATTCCAACATTGTTTGATGTTACAAAATGACTCCTTCATTGGCGACATTACGATAGAAAAGAAGAGAATCTTTAAACCGATCATAGGTTGCTTGTGGGACCGTACACAGTGACAAAACACAGCCGTTTTCGATCTCGAGTCTATATATTCTATCCCTGAGCCGATAAGTGTATGAATTGACATCGCCGTGATCAATGTCCGCCAAAATCATTATATCTATATCGGATTCGTCATCGTAGTCGCCTCTTGCGTAGGAGCCAAAAAGTATAACTGAATTCAGCTTTGATCCAAATTCTGCTTTTGCCTGCGAAACAACAACGGACAAGAGGCTGTCAAGGCCGTCTTTAGTGAGCATCATAATCACCCAAACTCATTTTACATTAAACTCGTGAGCAATGCAAGAAGTTTAGACTTGTGGTATCAAAAAGAGTGGGGAGTTCTTATTTTTGCTGCTCATATGAAACCGTTGTAAATGTTTGAATTGCTGTAAGAAATGAAGCCGAAAAATGAGACGGTTTCTGACCCTGCGAAAACGGTCGTCATAACCTGTAATGACAACATGTCGTCATATATGACAACTCGACAGACTAAATGCTATTCTGCGTTTTCCATACAGAGCACAAAAAGACACTTCGGCGGATTTTAAATTGCCAATTGTAACCGCCCTTCAACTTTTATTTCAACTGTATAAACAGCCAAAACGATCTTCTGACCGACCCAAAGCGAGAACGTATTCAGAAGCAAACATTCCCTGAATAATCAACCGGATAATTGCTGAATACAAACGGAGCATTCATCGGAATAACTCGCAGAAAATGGTCTTCACATGAATTTTCGTTGAGATAATTTCGCATGCCGTTTATGAATGAGCTGATCAATAATTGATTTAACCGCCAAATTTTGACTTTATGCAGTAAATTTCATTGCATTTTTCCTGCAAATGTGCTATGTTATAATTATATTATTTAAATGAGATATTTCCAACCATGCACAAGCTTCGGCAAAATCCGTTTTTTTGTACAATGGATGATGTATGGTTATATAAAAAGAAATTTGGAGGATTAAAAAATGGCCGCTAAGAATAACGCGAATATTGGTTTTGAAAAGCAACTATGGGATGCTGCATGCGTCCTCTGGGGGCACATTCCCGCAGCAGAATACCGAAAGGTCATTATAGGGTTGATCTTTCTTAGATACATATCAAATGCGTTTGAAAAACGCTATCAGGAGCTTGTCGCTGAGGGTGACGGTTTTGAGGATGATCGCGATGCCTACGCCGAAGATAACATTTTCTTCGTACCGGAGGATGCCCGATGGAGCAAAATTGCTTCTTCCGCTCACACCCCTGAAATCGGAACGATCATTGACAATGCAATGCGGGCTATTGAAGCCGAAAACAAAAGTCTGAAAAATGTTCTGCCGAAAAACTATGCAAGCCCTGATTTGGATAAGCGTGTTTTGGGTGATGTGGTTGACCTGTTCACCAATATGGATATGGGTGATACCGAGGAAAGCAAAGACCTTCTCGGCAGAACCTATGAATACTGTATTGCTCAGTTTGCGGCATATGAAGGTGTCAAGGGCGGCGAATTCTATACTCCGTCCAGCATTGTTAAAACCATTGTTGCCATTCTGAAACCGTTTGCCAACGGCCGCGTCTATGATGAAGCCGTTGCGTGATTGATACAAGGATTTCTGCCCGTTTTCGTTAGGGCGTTTTGAATACATAGGAATTACCGCCTTTCTCACACCGAGGGGTGTGCAGAGGGCTTATTTTTTTGCCTGCCAGCGGCGGAGACATCTCTCATCCGGCGGTGGGATGGGTGCAGCCTGGATGGGCTTGCACACGCACATAACGAAAAGCCTTGTTCCGTAACGATTTGCAAGGGGTATCGTTACGAGGGTGTGCAATGAGAAGAGACAAAAACAAATGATAGGAAACAACAACAAATTACAGAAAACCTATTGCAAATCGCGTCCGGATGAGTTATAATATAAGATGATTTACTGTGAGGTTTAGTTCGGAGGTATTGAAATGGCAGAAGTCAACACCGATAAATGGATAAACATCGATGAGGCCGCAGAGTATCTTGGTGTAAAGCCAGGTACTATTCGTGACTGGATTAGAAAAGGAAAAGACGTACCAGCTCATAAAATTGGGAAGCAATGGAAATTCAAATGCTCTGAATTAGATAACTGGGTTGCGAGTGGAAAGAGCGCAATGGAGTGAGTATAGCCTTACATATAGGATAATAGCGTCCGTGCGAGGAAGGAATGGTAGGAATCTGATATGAGCGGATTAAGTAAAAAGAAACCAGTTGAGCTGGGTAGAAAATATAATTTTATAGATTTGTTTGCTGGATGTGGCGGGTTGAGCGAAGGATTCTATGCACAAGGGTTTAATGCACTGGCTCATGTAGAGATTGACCATTTTGCGTGTGAAACCCTTAAAACAAGAATGAAGTATTATGGCTACGATGATGCCGATACCGCTGTTTTAGAGGAAGACATCACTTCAAAGGATATTTTTGCAAAAATAAAGAAAGTTGTAGGAGAACAGACAGTTGACATTATTATAGGCGGTCCTCCTTGCCAGTCCTTTTCTCCTTTAGGAAAGGCAAAAGACGAAAATAATATGCAAGATGATCCAAGAAACTACTTGTTTGAAAACTATGTTAAGGTGTTGAACCATTTCAAGCCTAAGTTCTTTGTGTTCGAGAATGTAACGGGTTTGTTGGATACGGAAGTCAAAGGAAAAAGTATATTCAAAATGATTCTTCGCCGCCTCAGAAGAAATTATCGTGTTTTAAGCGATGAGGATACGATTGTACTTAATGCGACAAACTATGGAGTTCCACAGGAACGGAAACGTGTCATCTTGATTGGGGTGCGGAAAGATATTGATATTGCTGCGGAGGATGTCTATAAAGCAATTGAAAAAACGCACTACCTGCCGGGAGCGCCAAGTGATGCGAAAAAAGGGTTGAAAAAATATGTGACAGTAAAGAATGCGATTGGCGATCTTCCAAAACTGCAACAGGGACAGGGTGAAAAAATCATGGATTATCCTAATGAGTATGATTCATGCAATACCTATGTTAAGAAAATCAGAAAGAGGAGTGACAAGAAACTTCGGGATCATGTTGCCCGCATGAACAACGAAAAAGATGTTGAACGATATAGGGTGATGGCAGAAAATCACTGGAGCTTTTTGGAACTGTTAGAATATAGACCTGACTTAGGACATGAAAAAAAGCGTGTATTCTTCAACAGCTACAAGGTACAGTGGTGGAATATGCCGGCAAGAACAATAATCGCACACCTGCATAAAGATGGAAATCAGTTTATCCATCCCGATCCCGACCAAGGACGCAGCATAACAGTAAGGGAAGCTGCAAGGCTACAGTCATTTCCTGACGATTTTGTCTTTGAGGGTTCACGATCAGAACAGTTCAAGCAAATCGGGAATGCTGTGCCACCGATGTTGGCTGAGGCAATCGCTAAAGCCGTTCGGATGCAATTTGAAAAATTAGAACAGGAGCAATAAATGTATGTATCAGCCAATTGCGGATATAGATAAATGGGACAATGCGACCAAACGTTATTATAAAGAGAAAATCGAAATCTTTATAAAAACCGTGATGGCTGTATCCATGAAAGAGAATGTTTCTTTGGACGTAACTGATGACGAGGGCGCAGTTGACCTTTTTATAGAAATGGGCTTTATTAAGCAGGCAGATGATCTTGAATCTGTTAAATTGCTTATTAAAGGAGGAACTTATAAGGAGTTCATAAAATGCGGTACAGTTGTGGCTGGAAACCGCAAAATCTATGATCCTTATCTTCTCAAGCTGAATGAATCGACTCGCAAGGAATTGCAGCGTAAAGAAGCGGAATCAACTAAGTTTCGCCTTGTCGATTTGTTTTGTGGCGCAGGCGGATTGAGTTTAGGATTCATTAGAGAAGGGTGTCGTGTGGTTTTTGCAAACGATATAGACGACCTTTGTATTGAAACATATAAGTATAACCATCCCGAAATTTCGGAGGATGATGTTATTTGTGGTGACATAAGAAAAATCGTGGATAGAATCGAAGACTATATTGACGAGGATATAGACATTGTCATAGGGGGACCGCCGTGCCAGGGATTCAGTTCTGCGAATAAGCATCATAGGGTAATCAATGATCCTCGAAATGAACTGTATAAGTATTACATTAAAGCTATTGAGAAACTTGCACCGAAGATTGTGGTCATGGAAAATGTCCGTGGGATGCTGAAAGTTGCCGATCAAGTAGTAGAAGATTATGAATCTATCTGTGCGAAAAAAGGTGGTCAAGAATATCACTATAAAATTGCGTATAGACTTCTTAACTCCGCTGATTTTTCGGTCGCGCAAAGTAGAGAACGCCTAATATACATTGCTATCCGAGATGATATTGTTGAAAGAACCGGCACCAATCCCGATAACATTTTCCAGGCTATTGAGGCTAACGGGAAAAATGCGACTGTGTTTAATCTTTCGTCTGCATTGGAAGGTGTACGCCCGTTGGAACCGCCAGAGGTTATGGGTGTGGGAGAAGTGGATACTGAGGAGGCAGGGAGAAAAATTGATGTAAATCCATTTGATGGTTGCGAAAACGAATATCTCCGTCTGATAAATGATGATAGGGTTATGCCGCTCGTGTTTAATCATAAGGCACGCTACTGTAGTCCAATTAATCATGAGATATATCGTAGACTCAATCCTGGGGACGATGCTACCGATCCTAAAATTGCCGATATAATGCCCTACGCACATAGGAACGACAAGTTTAAGGATAAATACTTTAAGCTTCATGCTGATAGACCTTGCCGAACTATAACGGCTCATTTGCGTTCGGATTGTCATTCGCATATACATCCAACAGAGGCGAGAACTTTGACGCCAAGGGAAGCCGCCAGGGTACAGTCTTTTCCAGACGACTATTTCTTTCTTGGCCCTTACCTAAAAACGTACATCCAAATAGGCAATGCGGTACCTCCGCTTATGGCAAAAGGAATAGCGCATGAATTGATAAAACTGTTAGGCGGTGATGAGGATGAAAATTGAGAGCTTTATTAAAAGGCTGAATGCAACAGAGCTTGGCGAAGGCGTTACAAACGATACTTACATAGCGATTCCAAGAGATGTTGATTTGTCGCAGATGTTAGAGAACCAGCAGGCAATGACCATATTTGATCGAGTCGAGGGTATTCTCTATACCCCTGAAAACTCAAATATCAAGTATGTTCAAACGGGGCAAAATAATCAGGAGAGAATATCTGGGCTGGGACAGTATTTTCGCCGTGTGAGTGCTAATGTTGGCGATGAAATACTTATCGAAAAAGTTGAGGATGGAGATAGTTGCATCTTGTACTTAGATTTCAACCATAGGGATGTCATCGTGTTTCAAAAGAACAAGGATTGGGTTGAGATATTAACGCCTCAACGCATGAAATCGTACAAGATTGGTGACGACTATTCAATGGATGTTATTTATCAGAATGAGCGAGTAAAGTTGTATGTAAAGTATCTCGGTCAAAAAATGAAGAAAAAGACATCTCCAGCAGACACGGCAGCATATGACTTGCTGATTGATAGTAAAAGCATCTTGCCCAATTACGAGTATTTGGATTACATAGAAATTAGTAATGGGGATGCAGAAAGAAGACTCGCAAGAATGAAGACATATATGCTTTCACTGATAGATACAATGAATGCAGGAGGAGACAAAAAATGAATTACTATATTTTGATTCTTGAAGAAAAAGTAAAGTCCTTTTCGCTGGTTGGGCACGGTGAAAAGTGTGCTGTTTCTCTTATGCTCAAAGGATACGCTAATCCTTTAGATACCCTTGCGGAAGGAGATAAAGTCGTTGGGTATGTTGCTGGTGCAACAAAGACATTTTGCTACCTTTTCGATGTGGGATTTGATCAGAGTAATCAGCAGTTGTACTTTGAGAAGATTTTTGAAACAAAAATGGGAGCAAAACTTACGGCCGTCCCTACTGAACTTCAAGAAATCATCAATGCAAGAGAACAAACAGAGTCATTTATAAACATCACTGGAGAACAATATAGGCAGATCATGTCCTTGATGATGAATATGGTTTCTTCCTGGGGGAATGCAGCCATTGAAAAAAGCGAGGAACGTGAAATTGATGAGGAGAAACGCATAGATGGCGGCACGAATATACTGCTATATGGTGTGCCTGGTTCTGGTAAGAGCTGGACAATAGAGCATGAATATTGCCACAAAGATAGCGTTGTAGAGCGCTTGGTATTCCATCCGGACTATACCAACGCGGACTTTATCGGACAGATTCTTCCGGTGGTTGATGCTGAAAAACAGGTTACATACGAGTTCACAGCCGGACCTTTCACGACTATCTTAAGAGATGCATATAGGCATCCTATGCAGGAGTATATCCTTATTATTGAAGAAGTGAATCGTGGAAATGCTCCGGCAATCTTCGGTGAAGTATTCCAGTTGCTGGACAGAACAGTTGAACCGAAGACGGTGGAAGGAATCACTTATCCAGTCGGAACGAGTGAGTATGGCATCACGCATAAGTATATGGCCGAAAAAATATACGGCGATCCTTCTCATAAGGTTAGGATTCCTTCAAATCTCTCCATCGTAGGCACGATGAACACCTCGGATCAGAATGTATTCACGCTTGATACGGCATTCCAGCGCAGGTGGAGGATGCGTCTTATTGAGAATAACTTTGATAATGTTCGTTCATCCCTTGCCAATGCTCAGATTCTTGATACAGAAGTTACATGGAAAACATTCTGCGAAAAGATCAATGCCATCATCGTAGGCAATAAGGCAAAGATGGCATCTGCCGAGGATAAGAGGCTGGGCGTTTATTTCGTACACGAGAATGATGTGATCTTCGATCAACGCGCAGTACCTTCGGAGGGATACACTTCACTTCTTACAGAATATAACGACCTTCTGCGGGCTGAAGCTACTGGTGATATGCCTGAGGATAAGAAGCAGAGACTTGCAATTATCAGAGAGGCATTGATGCATAACCGTATGTTCCCGGAGAAAGTCATCAAATATCTGTGGGATGATGCGTTTAAGTTTAATCCGGAGGCATTGTTCGATACTGATAATATGGAGAGCTTGGAGCAAGTCATCCGCACCTTTGTGTATTCTACGGGGCGTGAGAGATTCAAGATTTTCAAGCCTACTGTCCGCGCATCTCTCTATCCTGATTCACAGGCATGATGATGAGCCTAATGGAAAGCGAGGTGGTCAGTGGCTATGGATTTACAAAAGAATATTAGAGAACGCTGCCACGTCAACAAGAATGACGAAGGAGATAGTTTTGTCGGTGTAAAGGCGGATACGGACGATGCCGTTATCTATTTTCCAATAGGCTATCAGCTTCCTCCGAATGATGATGATCTCCGTGCGGACATAAACAACTTGTTCTATGTGCTTGCTGCATTCATGAAAGAGGACAAGCTGATAGAGGAATCGAAGTTTGCTGCGCCGCGAACGGTTGACTTTCCGATGCACGCATACCTCAAGGCGATTCGGGATTTCCTGCGAACGGGTCGTTATTACATCGAGACTGATCCGCGGTTCAAAACGGATACCAAGGGAAACGCATCGTGGCCGCGTACTGTCCGTGAACAACGGGCATTGGTACAGAAGAACGGCTCTCTGATTTTTACAAATATGACCGTGCGTTCCGTAACGCCGAATGCTGATAAGAAAATCACGCAGATTCATCGGTACTGCGTGTACGAGGCGTTCGATAAAATGGGCTGGCTCTATGTACCCTATATGCCGGAAAAGCCCGGTCCGCATCCCGACAACAGAGAAGCCATTTACATCCTGGAAAAGAAGCTGGCATCTACTCACAACGATGTGGAGCAAGAACTTTTTTCGGCAATGGTATCCATGCTCAAATACATGGACGAGAAGTCTTCCGAAAAGCAATACTTCTTCGGCACGGATTTCTTTGAGCGTATCTGGGAAAAGATGATAGACAAGGCATTCGGGATCGAGGATAAGGATCGATATTTCCCGCGCACCAGGTGGCTGCTTGACTATGGTCCCAACAGGTCAAAAACTCCGCTCCAGCCGGATACCATAATGATTTACAACGGCAAGGTGTATGTGCTTGATGCAAAACTGTACCGATACGGATATAGCGGCAATCCCGATCATCTTCCGAACGGTCCCGACATCAACAAGCAGATTACATACGGAGAGTACATTGAGCGTGCCAAGGGTGTGCCGAGTGAAAATCTTTATAACGCATTTATTATGCCGTTCAATCGGGAGGATAACACATTCTTTGAGATGGGGGCGGATGGTAATCCGATACCGCGCGTTACAGACATCATCGGCAACATCGGTGAAGCGGTCGGCGACTGGAAGCCTGATCCGAAGAATTACGAACGTGTCCAAGGCATCGTAATTGACACGCGGTTTCTGATGTACAACTACATCGGTATGCCGGATCAGCAGAAACGACAACTTGCAGAAGCCATAGAAAAAGTGGAGACCAGGGCTCCCGTTCCGAGACCAGCGACATAAAGAATAAAGGCTCTACCTTTCAATCAACGAGAGGTAGAGCCTTATTTTTTTGCTCATTTATAGCTGGCGGTTTCGGTATCGTTGTGCGCCTGCCGCATTTCTGCATTGTTCGCAGCAATAGTGTTTATTCGTCCTTGTTGCTTCTACCAGGAAAAACCTGTCTCTCTTGCAATTCGGATTTTCACATTCTTTATACATCTCGCCATTTCTCATATAGAAAATCGAAAAATAAAGGGCTTCGATGAGGGTATCGACCTGCCATGTGGCGGTTAGCTTGCCGCCGTTATACTTCGGATGGATGCCGCGAATATTGTGGTTGATCTCCTCCGCCACGACAATCCTTGCAATCTTCAGCAGAGCGTTCTTGAAAGAATCGTCAAGTGCATCTTCGCTGAATGTCGTATATGACTTGAAACCGCCGAAATGGACTTCTTTTATGACAGATACTTCCGTTTGGAGATGATAAAAGAAATCTATAAGAAAGCGGGTCTCTTCGTCTACGTCCTTACATCCCATGTACATTGCCATTAAGTTCTTAAACCACGGGTCTTTGCTGCCTTGCAAATCTGTATCGTAGCCGCTTCTCACGGCATTATAAAAACCAATGTCGATGGCATTTTTCTTTCCGAGGAACACATCATCTACTGAGTATGTTCCGTTTGCAGCCACCTCCGGCTCCCTGCTCAAATCCGGGAAAAGGTTATAGGAGTCAAGCAGACTTTTGAAACGATGGGTACAAGTTGAAAAAACATCATCACCTATGCGCAGCTCAGTCACGGGAGCGTAAAGCAGATAAACCACATGAATGAGGACTCCACAGTAGTCTCTTTTGTTGATGTAACTGTATAGCCTTATGGTAGATTTGATTCTGTTGATGATCTCAATGAGGTCGCTGGCTTCAACAGCCGTGTATTCGTTTTCTGGCAGCGGATATAAGAAACCATATTTTTCAATAAACTCGATATGCTTGTCTATGTCTCCGTTTGGAAGGGCGAGCAGTTTGCCCAGGATATTTTTCTCATGCAGGCCGCCGGCAACGCCGGTCATATTCAAACCGTCTTTCGGCGCATAGGAAAACAGAATCTGCGTACTTGAATTGGGGCAAACTTTGAGGGTAACAGTCGGAGCCTCGTTGGGAGAGGTATTCACCGTGTCTTTCGCACAGAGACAGCCGTATCCCTCGTGCTGAAACATTGTTTTTAATGAAATTCCAGAAATTTTTTCGTCCATAACGACTTTTTCCTTTCCGTGGGGCTATCTAAAACAGGCTCCGCTTTTACAGAAACCATTATCTTCGATAGCGTTAGGGTTCCCGTTTGGGAGCCCTTTTCTCTTATTATACACAAAAGTAATGGGAAATTCAAGATATACACATTACATAAGATGTAAGAAATAATGTGCTTTCTTGGGAAATTTTCTTACTCTTTCTTGCAGAGTACAATAAAGATGCTGCCGATGGTGGCAACAAAATCAATCTCTTAGTCCGAATAGCGCTATAAGGACGGAGGGATGCATAAGAGTTCGGAACGCAGCGATGACGGCTGTGTTTGGAACGAAGATGCTCCCACCGTAGTTTCGTGCGCCTTTTTTTCGGCTATCGGAGCCTGTGGTCATCTTCAACCGCAGGCTCTTTTGTGTCCCTCCGTACCGCTCGGACGGAAAGGACACTGCAATGAAGAGCAATGAAACCAAGAAACGCAAGAGCGGGTTCAATCCCAACCGTACTTGTTATCTGACGGTGGACGGCAAGTATTACTGCTATGAACGCTGGGACGATGACGCAAAGAGTGTAGTCACGCAGAGACTTGAGGTCGGAAAAGACCTGTCGCTTGAACTGACCATCATGCTCGATGAGTCCGACCACGACATGGATTTGCAGGACCGCTACGAGAGCGAACTGCGCGATCCCCTGTTTGACGCAAAGGTGAACAGCTACAAGGCCGATCCCGACAACGAGGATGCGGTCGATCCCTGGGACATGATTGCCGACAAAAGCGGCAGCCCGGAAGACGCCATGTTCGCCGAGCCGGAGCAGGAAAATCCCCAGGCGGTGGAAGCCCGCCGCGTCATTGACGAGGAATGCACCGAGTCGCAGCAGGACTTCTTCTTCGAGCATTTCGGCAAGGGTACTCCCCTTGAGGAGGTGCGCCGGGCTGAAGCCGAGCAGACGGGCAAGCTGCCGTCCTCCGCGGCGATGACCAACCGCAAGAACAAGATCATCGACAAGGTCGCTAAGTCTTTCGGGGTCGAGCGTGTGAAACGCCACAAGTACCCGAAGAAGGACTGAATCGTGAGCGGCGGCGCATACGGCGGTCGGAGTCCTCCCCGGCCGCACCTCTTCGGAGGGTTGAATTTCCCGGTAGTGAGTGAGGAAGGAAATACATCCATCCTCCGCAGCAATGCAGATCAGGAACAGGAGGACGAACCTATGAAATTGAAACACAAAATCAAAATCAATATCGCCGACAGAAACGGACATAAGCAGGAAGTCCTGCAGAGCGAACACAGGAGCATTCCGAAAAGGCTGCTCACCTTTCTCTTCGGAGAATTCTGCGAGGTTCTCGTGCTGACGCCGGGTGAATCCGTGCAGGGCATCGAGATCAAGGAAATGCGGGGTGACGGCAATGAATGAGAACATCGAACTGATGATGCCGATCAAGGCGGCTCCGTATGACCATCAGAAAAAGGCGTTTGCCTTTGCCTGCGACAAGTTCGGCGTATTTGACGAGCGTCTCAAGAGCCGAGGCACGGCTCTTCTGATGGAAATGGGAACGGGCAAAACGATAGTGAGCATCGCCGTTGCCGGATGTATGTACCAATACGGAAAGGTCAACCGTGTGCTGGTGGTCGCGCCACTTTCCATCCTCGGCGTATGGGAGGAGGAATTTGAGAAGTTCGCCGACTTCCCGTATTCCATGACCATCCTCAAGGGTACGGCGGCGAAGAAGAAGGAGCAGCTCACAAAGCTGTCGGGCGGGGGCTTGCAGGTCGTGGTCGTAAATTACGAATCGGCGTGGCGGCTCGAAAAGGAACTGCTGTCTTACAACGCCGACCTGGTGATCGCGGACGAGGCGCACAAGCTGAAGGAGAACCGCACCTCCCAGAGCAAGGGGATGCACCACATCGGCGATAAGGCGAGATATAAGCTGCTCCTTACGGGTACGGTCATCACGAACCGCGAACTGGACGTGTTCTCGCAGTACCGCTTCCTTAATCCGCAGATATTCGGCACATCGTTTTACGCCTTCCGCAACCAGTATTTTGACATGGGCGGCTACGGCAACCACACGCCGATCTTCCGCAAATGGATGACGGACGATTTTTTGAAACGGCTCCATTCCGTGGCGTACCGCGTGACGAAAGCGGAGTGCCTCGACCTTCCGGCGATCACCGAGGAAGTCCGCACCGTGGACTTGGAGAAGGACGCCATAAAACTGTATGACAGCATCGAGGACGAGAGCTACGCCGAACTGGACGAGTCGGAGGTGACCACGGCGAACATCCTCACAAGGCTCCTGCGCCTGTCGCAGATCACGGGCGGACACCTTACCGATGACGATGGCGTGGTAAATACTGTGAGCCGCGCCAAGCTGGACGCTCTTTCCGACATCATCGATTCCGCTATGGCTGAAGATAAGAAGCTCGTCATCATGGCTCGTTTCGTGCCGGAACTGGACGATATCCAGGAGCTTCTTGAAAAGAAAAAGATCGGCTACGCCGTTGTTCGCGGCGGTGTAAAGGACCGCGACAGCGAAATCCATCGCTTCCAGTATGACGATAGGTGCCGTGTGTTCGTGGGGCAGATTGCGGCGGCGGGTCTTGGCATAACGCTCACGGCGGCAAGCACGATGGTCTTTTATTCCCTCGATTACAGTATGAGCAATTTCGAGCAGGCGAAGGCGCGCATCCACAGGGCGGGTCAGAAAGAGAACTGTCACTACATCTACCTCGTATGCAGGGGGACGGTCGACCGCAAGGTACTATATGCTCTCCGGCAGAAGCTGAACCTCGCCAAGATGCTCGTTGACGATTACCGCAAGGGCAGGAATCCCTTTAAGAACTGACCTTTCACACAGGGGGTTGAATTCCTCGGTAGTAAGTGAAAGGAGGTAGTCACCGATGGAGAACACAAAAATCTTTGAAATGGCTGACAGGCTCAAGACTCTGCAGGAACAGAAGAAGGACCTCGAAGCGCAGACCAAGGCTCTCGGTGCGGAGATCGCCGAACTGGACGAGCAGCTCTCCGATGCCATGACAGAAGCCGAATTTGACCGCTTCTCCCGTAACGGCAGCACGTTCTACTTGAAGAGCAGGCTGTTCGCGTCCCCGGCTTCCGGCCGCAAGGACGAGATGATGCAGGCTCTGAAGGAAAACGGATATGGCAGCCTGGTCGTGGAGACGGTCAACGCAAACACTCTCGCTGCGTTTATCAAGGAACAGCGGGAAGCCACGGGCGAGGACGTCCCGGCATGGCTCGGCGATACCGTCAGCACTTACGAAAAAGTGTCGGTCGGCATCCGCAAGTCGTAGGAACACCGATTCACTGCACCAACGCAAAAACCACAACTAATTTCATTTCATTAGGAGGACATTGACCATGTCAGATAAGAAGAACACCGAAATCGCAGTGAACGAGGGTTTCGCTGCACTTGCGAACAGAGACGTACTGAACGAGGCTATGGCGGACGATTGCCAGGGGCTTGAGTTTTCCTTCGACCGCGTGAAGCTGCCCGCGGGCGGCGGCACGGCTTTCGAGATTCCTTCCGCGGAGAGCGATGAGTCCGAAATGGCGAAGGATATCACCGGCGTTATCGTCTATAACCATCCCGCCTACGCATACTACCGCGACAAGTACACGGGCGGCAACAATCCTCCCGACTGCGGCAGCTTTGACGGCGTGACGGGCATCGGGAATCCCGGCGGGAACTGCCAGAACTGCCCGTATAACAAGTTCGGCAGCGGCGAGGGACAGAGCAAGCTGTGCAAGAACAAGCGTATGCTCTACATCCTGCGCGAAGGAGAACTGTTCCCCATCACGCTTTCCCTGCCGACCGGGTCGCTCAAGTCCTTCACGAACTATGTGAAGAGCCAGCTTTCCCGCGGGCGCAAACTGAACCAGGTGGTCACGAAGATCACGCTGAAGAAGGCCGCCAACGCATCAGGCATCGCATTTTCCCAGGCGGTATTCTCGTTCGAGCGTATGCTGACCGCCGAGGAGAGGAACGCCGTGGCGGGCGTGTCGGAAACGGTCAAGGCGTATGCCGCGAACCTTACTCCAGCGTCCCTCATTGACGATGAGCCGCTGGTCGATCCCGAAACGGGCGAGATCATCGAACCTTTGAAGTAAAGCACACGAACAAGCCCGGAGGGGTAATATGCTCCTCCGGATATTTCCCATAGGAGTGATTGCGCATGAATACAGAATATAAATGTGTGACCACGGTGGACGGGATAAAGGATTACATCGGAGGCAGCCGCATTGTCGCTTTCGACTTCGAGACTGCTCCCGACGATCCTTACCGCGAGGAGGACAAGGCCGCGCTCGATCCGGCGAAGGCTCATATTGTCGGATGCTCCTTTTCCGTGAAGGAAGGTACGGGCGTGTATGTCCCCGTTGCCCACCGTGTCGGCACCAACATAGACGGGGACGCCTTTTTCGCATTTCTTACGGCGTTTCTCATGGATAAAACGGTTATAAAGATTGCCCACAACATTGCCTTTGAATCCTCGATGGCGTATGCGAGGGGCATCGTGATCCAGGCTCCCGTGTACGACACGATCTGTGCGTCACAGATGAGCCTTAAAAGCATATACGAGGTCCGTAAGCTGAATGAGAGCGGTCTGAAACGGCTGGCGGAGGAACTGTTCGGAGAACCGCTCCCTTCGTTTTCAAGCGTCACGGACGGAAAACACTTTGATGAACTGGACGCGCAGGACGAGGAGACCGTCCGCTACGGCTCCGCGGACTCCGATTTTGCCCTTCGGCTCTATCACAAGTTCAACGACTGGTTCGACCGCTACCTTCCGAAACACAGGTACATCGTGGAGGAGATCGAAAGCCCGACCGCCGTGTACCTCGGCATCATGAAAACAAACGGCATCCCGGTCAACCTCCCGCTCATGCAGGAGCGCAAGACCGAGGCAGAAAACGAGATGGACCGCATCCGCAGGGAGATCGAGTTCATTATCGGCGATGTGAACATCGGCGCGAACTGCTCCACGCAGGCGTTCAAGAATTATCTGTATAAAGACCTGGGGCTGCCTATCTTAAAGACCACGGAAACCAACCGCGAGGCGGCTGACGATATGACGATGACGCTCCTCAAGGAGTGGTGCGATGAGAACAGGCCGGAACTGTCGGGGCTTTTCACGCTGGTGCAGGAGTACCGCAAGTGGGGCAAGATCAAGTCCACATATATCGACGGATACTTGAAATACCTCAACCCCGTGACGGGCTGCATCCATCCCGAACTGTTCGCTCTGTCCACGGATACGGGCAGGATGAACTGCCGCAATCCGAACGCGCAGAATATGCCCAGGAAAACCAACGATCCCATCGGCGTGAGAAACTTCATCAAAGCGCCGGAGGGCTGCCTTATCCTTTCGCTCGATTTCTCGCAGATAGAACTGCGCGTGGGTGCGTTCTACTGCCGTGATGAGAGGATGCTCGACACCTATCGCAAAAACGGCGATATCCACGCCGCCACGACCAGCGTCATTTTCGGCGTGAGCTACGAGGAAGCGCAGGACAAGCATTCGGAAAATTACAAGGAACACAGGACGATTGCCAAGAACGTGAACTTCGGCACCTTCTACGGGCTGTTCCCGCGGGGGCTGCAAAAGACACTGAAGTTCAAGGCGGGGGTTGAAAAAACCGTGAGTGAGTGTGAGGAGATACTTTTCAACCTCAAGCACGGATACAAGGGTCTGACCGCATGGCAGGAAGAGACGAAAGCGGATGCCGCAAGGCGTATGTATTCCGAAACCTGGCTCGGACGGCGCAGGTACCTCCCCGGCATCACCTCGGACAATTGGGGACAGAAGTCGTTTGCGGAGCGGTGCGCTCTGAACACTCCCATCCAGGGAACGGCGGCGGATATTCTGAAGCTCGCCATCACGAGGATACTTGCCGGACTGCCGGAGCGGGAATGGCTCAAGCCCATCCTTCAGATACACGATGAACTGACTTTCATTATCCCGGAGGACAGGCTGAAAGAGGCGGTGGCTTTTATCCGTGCCTGCATGGAAGAAAAGCCCTTCCCGGAGTTTGACCTTCCGCTAATCGCGGAAGCGTCCGCGGGACCGACCTTTGGAATGATAGAAGAACTGGAGGATTGACTATGTTCAAAAACAGCGAGGGCTACGCCGATCCGACCGCAGGGTCGGCGATGAGCCAGATAATGAAGGAATACCGGCAGCAGCAGAAAAAACGCTATGCCGACAAGAACCGCAGGAAGATTTATGTGGCTTCCAAGTATGCGGGCGATGTGGATGCGAACGTGAAAGCCGCCATCGGCTATTGCCGCCTGGTCATTGACAAGGGGTTTATGCCGATAGCCAGCCACCTTCTGTATCCGCAGATACTTAACGACAACGATCGCGAAGAACGGGAACTTGGGCTGATGTTCGGTCTTGCGCTGCTCCGCGAGTGTGACGAGGTTTGGGTGTTCGGCGAGGTATCGCCGGGCGTCTCCCGTGAGATCGAGGAGGCAAGGCGGCTGAACAAGAAGCTCAGGTTTATGGAGGAGGTGGGCGCATGAACGTAACGGTGACCGATGTTCTCGGTTCTCTCTTTAATCCGACTGATACCGTCTGCTTCCGCGTCTTTGACGATAAGAAGGGCGGAGTTTTCCAGGGGTCGAAACTGTCCTGCGAATGCGGGAAGTACAAAAGCATAGAAGAAACGCTCAAGAACCATAACGCCATGAACCGCGGCATCTTCTTCGTGGTCAACTACGGCGGGCAGGACGATGATTCCATTACGAGGATCAACGCGCAGTTCGTGGAGATGGACAACGACAGCTTTGACGATCAGCAGAAAAAGATCGACGCCTTTCCGCTCCCTCCGTCAATGATTATGAAAACGCAGAAGTCCTACCATGTGTACTGGTTCATGGATTCGACCGCGAAGGTGGAGCGTTTCCGTATGATACAGACGCAGCTCGTGAAGCATTTTGACGGCGATCCGATGTGCGTGAACGAGTCGAGGGTCATGCGTCTTCCCGGTTTCATGCATTGTAAGAAGGATACTCCCGTGGAGGTGACCTGCGTCAGCTTCCATCCCGAACGCAAATACACGCAGGATCAGCTTTCGGATGTTCTGCCGGAGGTGGACCTTGCTCCCGTGGAGCGCAAGTGCGGGACGGAGAAAGGCATCGACCAGGTATTCCGTTCGTGCGTGTTCATGCAGCATTGCCGCGATGACGCGGCGTCCCTGTCGGAGCATGACTGGTATGCCATGATAACCAACCTCGCTCCCTTCGAGGGCGGCACGAAGATGATACACGACCTGTCCGTTCCGTATCCGGGATACAGCGAGGGCAACACGCAGAAGAAAATAAACCATTTCCTTGAGAGCGGGACGAATCCCATCACCTGCAAGACCATCTGCGAGAAGGGGTTCGAGTGTCCGAAGTTCGCGGCCGGCGAATGCCCAGTCAAGTCTCCTGCGGCGTGGTGCTATCAGCCCTTGCCCGCGGACGCGCTCCTCGATATCCTGCACGGCATCCCCGTGACGGGCGAGGCGATAAAAGACCTGCAGGCCGCAAAGCAGTTCGTTTCGGACTATTTGTATAACCAGGACGTGGTGACGGCGGATGTCATCATAAATTCCGAAATCCGCGACCACTTCAAGCTGAAGGCGTCATTTTTGAAATCGCTGAACATGGTGTCCAAGGACGCAAGCAAGGCGTACCAGGCAAGCAAGGCGGCAAAAAGGGCGAAAGCCGGTACCGCGATACCCGACTGGTACGAGCCGACAGACAAAGGGCTGCGCTTCCTGCCGGGAGTGCTCGCGAACGATATGTCGGAGAATCAGCAGGTGTTCTACGCGGCAGAGCAGCATTTCAATTATCGCGGCGGCGTTTACTGCGAGATGTCCGAAATGGAAGCCCAGCGGCTCGTGCAGGAGAAAATGCTGGTGCGTGAAACAAAGATGTCGCAGATCGTTGACGCGGAGAAGCAATGGCGGCTCCTGGTGCAGAGGGACATCCGCGAACTGAACGTGAATCCCTACATCATCAATGTCCGCAACGGCTTATACAACGTCCTGGAGGATACGCTGACAGAACACACGCCGGATTATTACTCTACGGTGCAGCTTGCCGTGACCTACGATAAAAAGGCGGACTGCCCGCTATTCAAGAAGTTCCTCAAGGAGTCGATGGGCGGCGATATGGATCAGGTCGGTCTGATACAGGAGATGCTTGGCTATTTCCTTATCCCGGTCAATTCGGCGCAGAAGTGCTTTGTCATCGTGGGTGTGGCGTCAGCCGGAAAGTCGGTGCTGCTCCGTGTGCTGAACGATGTGCTTTTGGGAAAGCAGAACGTGTCAAACGTGTCGTGGCAGGCACTTAACGAGCGGTTCAAGACGGCGGAGCTTTTTGGAAAGCTGGCTAACATCTTCGCCGACCTGCCCACGAAGAATATTGACGATAACGGCATCTTCAAGGCACTTGTGGGCGAGGACTATCTGACCGTGGAGAAAAAGAACAAGAATCCGTTCTCGTTCCAGTCGAGCGCACGGCTCCTGTTCTCCTGCAACAGCATACCTAAAAATTACGGTGACCGCTCTGAGGGCTTCTACCGCAGGCTCATCATCATTCGGTTCAATCACACCGTGCCGCAGGACAAGCGCGATCCCGAATTGCTGGAGAAGTTCCGCATGGAAGCGGACGGCATTTTCCTTTTCGCATTGGAAGGGCTCCGCAGGCTTATGAACAATCACTATGCGTTCTCCGAGACGCAGGTCAACGCCGATGAGCTGCAGCAGTACCGCGAGGAGTCGGATTCCGTGCTGTCGTTCGTGAAGGAATACTGCGAACTGGACGGCTCGTATTCCGCAGGCTCTACGGAACTGTTCAACGCATATAAGGGCTACTGCGAGGAATGCGGCCTGAAACCGTACTCGCAGAAGAACTTCGTGCAGCAAATCATGGCGGCGTTCCCCGATGTGACGAGGGGTATCGATAAACTTGGAAAAAGGCGCATCCTTACCGGGATCAGGCTCGGCGAGGTGCTGGAATGACGGGATTCCTGGCGGTGTTTCTCCAAAGGGCATCGCCAGGAATCGTTCTGACATTTGACACGTTTTACGCATAAATCCTATCTTCCCATATATACACCAATAATTTATATACCCTGATTTTTCAGTCAGAAATTTATATGAAAATGGGATTTGTCGTGTCAAATATGTCAGAAGCGTTGTAAACAGGGAGGTTCGTTTGACAGATGAAAGAATCGGACATCGTAAAAGCGATCATGAAGTACCTTAAGACCGTGCCGGGGTGCTTCTGCTGGAAAGAGCATGGCGGTATGTACGGGACGTCGGGCATCCCCGATATCATTGCCTGCATAGACGGTCGGTTCTTCGGATTCGAGGTAAAGACCGAGGATGGCAAGCTCACGAAACTCCAGGAGGCTACTATCCGAAAAATCCTCGCGGCGGGCGGCACTGCGCTGGTAGTGCGTTCGGTGGACGAGGTGCGAACCGCGATAAACGGTTCCCTGCGCTGATACAAAGATACATCGCCCGATGCAACGATGCCTATTTCCGAAAATTGGAGGTATCGCATATGAGCGACATTACAAATTACGAGAACCTTGCGAACGCCATAATCCTGCAGGCCGTGAAGGACTATCGGATGGCTCTGAAGTGTCTGAAGAGAAACCCGAAGAACAGGACGGCTCTGGCGGACATGGACGAGATCGAGAGATTCTTCCGGTCGCAGTGGTTCACGGGTTTAACGAGTGTTGATGGCGAGATGCTGATCCGCTCCCTGACAATGGAGGTGGACGCATGACCGCTAAAGAATATCCGAACCAGGCGCGGCACCTGGACGCACTCATCAACTGCCGCCTGCGTGAGATTGACTACTGGAGGGATTTATCGAGCAGCGTCTCAGGCATGAAATTCGACGGTATGCCGCACAGTCCCAACCGTCCGACAGAAGCGCCGTTCGCGCGGTGTCTTGAAAAGATAGACGAGATTCAGAGGGACGTGAAGGAAAAGGTGGCGTACCTGGTACGGCTCAAGGAAGAAATCAACGCGGCAATCGATATGCTTGCAAGTCGGGATGAACAGCTTTTACTTCGCTATCGTTATCTTGATGATTTCACTTGGGAGGAGATCGCCCGGATGCTGAATGTGTCGCTCCGCACGGTACATCGCATACACGGGTCGGCTTTGCAGAGTCTTATCGTACCGGATTGAAAGTTGGCACGGTTTGGCACGGAATGTCACTATTGACCTATGGTATGATTACAATAGCAAAGTAGAATAAGACGAGCCTCATGGGAGCAATCCCGTGGGGCTTTTCTTATGCCCGAAGGAGATGAACAAATGCCCAAGCGACCACTCAGACCATGCTCCCACCCCGGTTGCCCCAACCTCTGTGAAGGACAGTTTTGTGAGCAGCACCGTGTGGTGGAACGCCGCAAGTACGACAAATACGAGCGCAGCTCCGATGTCAACCGAAAATACGGCAGAGCGTGGAAACGCATCCGTGACCGCTATGCGGCAGAGCATCCCCTCTGTGAGATGTGTCTCAAGGAAGGTCGGCTGACTCCGGTACAGGAAGTTCACCACATTCTGCCCGTTTCCAAAGGCGGCACTCACGCAAGGGACAACCTCATGAGCCTCTGTCAGTCCTGCCACACCAAGATTCACCACGACCTCGGTGACAGATAAAAAGAGGTCACCCCGAAGGATGACCTCATATGGCGGAGCGGGCAGGATTCGAACCTGCTATCGGCACTTGTTAAAGCTCCTTACATTTTCCTTGCGTTCACCACAGCTACAACTAGGCCACTCCGTGCGCGCCGCATACCACCGTGTCATATCTGTTTACCATCTCAAGTTCCTCCTTTAGACTTCTGACTGCAATTAGTGTTTGAACTAAGGTCAGGAAGAGTGAAACTGTGTCGACTGGGATTCCGTTTAACAGAAAAATGCTCGTAGCCAAAACCAACTAGTTTTGATAAATACATTATATCACAAGACAGAAAAAATGCAATCATCTCTCGGTAGGGGGATGAAAATCTCTGGGACCTTTTTGGTCGGGCAACGGCCCGGGGTCACGTGTGCGAAAAAGGCGAAATCAAAAGGGTAATAAAAAACCGCCACACTTCTGTGACGGCTTTTAGCGTATGTTAATCGTCGTTTGATAGATACCAACCGTGTTCTCTGTGATAACTTGGAGCATGTGGTTCTTCATCACCCCATGCTCTTTTGCTCATTTCAGTATCAAAAGCATTTAATTTATTTTGACAACTATTGCGGTAATCATCGTCAAGGTCAGGATTGCAATAATCGAGACGAACTTTTTCTCGTTCAGAATCCAATTCATCATCGGTGGCATTTTCCAAAAAATCAGAAAACTCATCCTTATTGGTAAAAGCCGCTAAAATCGATGCCGCAACTGTTAACACACCGACACCTATGCCTAAAACTTTTTTAATATCTATTTTCATAAGCTATCCCTCGTTTCGATTCTTTACATAATTATACATCGGTTTTATAAATTTTTCAATCAAAAAAGGAAGGATGACGCAAATGCCCGCACAATCGAATAACACGGGCGGGCGCGGCGGTGCAAGACCCGGTGCGGGAAGGAAGAGATCCGCAGTCAAGGACAAAGCCGAAAACGGTATCCCCGGCGGCAGAAAACTTGAAGTGCTGGACATTCCTGAAGTCGAGGGAGTTGCAATGCCCAAGCCCCATGATTTTCTTTCTGCTGAGCAGCGGGACGGCAGCGTCCTGCAGGCACAGGAGATCTACACGGAAACCTGGCAATGGCTCAAAGCCATCGGCTGCGCCGCAAAGGTGTCGCCGCAACTCTTGGAGCGCTACGCCATGTGTTCCGCCCGCTGGGTGCAGTGCGAGGAAATGACCAACCGCATGGGTTTTCTCTCCAAGCACCCCACCACAGGAAAGCCGATCTCGTCCCCGTTTATCAACATCGGCATCAACTACATGAACCAGGCGATTCGGCTCTGGAATGAGATTTTCCAGATCGTGAAAGAAAACTGCAGCACGGAACACGGCGAGTCCACGCCGCAGGACGACCTCATGGAGCGTCTGCTCCGTGCGAGAAAGTGGTAACACCATGTTTGAAAAAGTAAATCCGTGCCACCCGGATAAGGTGGCAGACAGAATCGCCGGTGCGCTTGTCGACCTGGCATACAGAAAAGAAAATGATCCCCGCATTGCCGTGGAAGTCCTCATCGGCCACGGCGTGTGCCACATCATTTCGGAAAGTTCCGTTGCGCTGGACAAGGCGGATGTGACCGCCGCTGTTCACCGCATCGCCGGAAACCTCGCTGTGGACTATGTGGAGGTGCCGCAGGACGGACACCTCGCCACTAACCAGGCAGACGGCGTCCGCTGCGGCGATAACGGCATCTTCAAGGGAATAACGGTGACCGAAGAGCAGAAAAAGCTCTCGCAGATCGCACGGGACATTTTCGCCGTGTATCCCTATGATGGGAAGTACATTCTGGACGGTGATCGGCTCATTCTCTGTCAGAGCGATGCCGAGACACAGCATCTGCGCGAGATTTATCCCGATGCGGAGATCAACCCGCTCGGCGACTGGACCGGTGGTTCCGATGTGGACACCGGCGCGACTAACCGTAAGCTCGGCTCGGATATGGCCGACTCGGTGACAGGCGGCGGTCTGCATGGCAAGGATCTGTCCAAGGAAGATGTGTCCGTCAACGTCTATGTCTTTCTCAAAGCACAGAAAACCGGCAAGCCCGTGACGCTCTGCTGCGCCATCGGAGACGATACCGTAGACGGCAGACCCTACGCCGAAATTGTGGAGGTCGCACGGAACTACATCCGCTCGGTCGGCGGATTCGAGAGATTTGCGGAATGGGGGCTGGTCTGATGAAAACAACGACCGAAATGCAGCTTGTCCCCATTACGAAGCTGGTTCCCTATGTCAACAACGCCCGTACCCATTCGCCGGAGCAGATCAACAAGCTCCGTTCTTCGCTGCGTGAGTTCGGTTTTATCAATCCCGTCATCATCGACCGTGACTATGGCGTTATTGCCGGTCACGGTCGTATTCTTGCCGCCAAGGAGGAAGGCGTTTCAGAAGTACCGTGCGTCTTTGCCGACCACCTCACCGAAACACAGAAGAAAGCCTACATCATCGCCGACAACCGTATGGCGATGGACGCAGGCCGGGACGAGGAACTTCTGCGTGTCGAAATCGAGTCGCTGCAGACGGCAGACTTCGATCCGCTCCTTACCGGTTTTGATGAGAGGGAGCTGTCCAAGCTCTTTGACGACGGCATTGAAGCCCAAGAGGATGATTTTGATGTGGACGCCGAGCTGCAAAAGCCGGCCTTCACCAAGCCCGGCGACATCTGGACGCTGGGACGGCACCGGCTCATCTGCGGCGACAGTACCAAGGAGGAGACCTATACCTCCCTCATGGACGGGCGCAAGGCAAACCTCGTCATCACCGACCCGCCCTACAATGTGAACTACGAGGGCAGCGCCGGAAAAATCAAAAAACATGGCATCGGAGAAGTTTTTCGACTTTCCCTTCGATGCCTTTTCCAATATGGAGAAGGTCATGGCAGACGATGCCTCCATCTATGCTGCACCAGGCATTATCTCTGTGTTCGTCGTTGATTGATGAAGCAATGCGATTTGAAGCAGCCTTTTTCGAATCTGTCCGTGTACTTGTTGTTCGTTTGAATAATCAAGGAGAAAATCGCAAGATTTCATTACCTGAAATGAATGCGCGCATTAATGAGCTTTTGAAGCAAAGCATTAAGAGTGACGGCGTCATAAATCTTTTTTCTGATGTAAACTCTGAATTTTCGCTTTTCGATCCAAAGTTTCTTGAGGAAGTATCAAGAATGAAGGAAAAGAACCTTGCAGTTGAATTGTTGAAAAAGTTGATTGCCGAGCAGGTTCAGATTTATCGCAGAACCAATGTGGTCAAATCCGAAAAGTTCAGCGAGATAATGCAGCGGACAATGAACGCCTATCTTAATGGTATGCTTACGAATGAGCAGGTTATTGATGAAATGATGAAGCTCGCAAAGCAGATTGCTGCAGCAAAAGATGAAGGAAAAGAGCTTGGCTTAAACGCTGATGAGCTTGCGTTTTATGATGCGCTTACCAAGCCGCAAGCAATAAAGGATTTTTATGAAAACGATGAATTAATTGCTATAACTAAAGAACTTTCTGATACCCTTCGTAAGAATCGTACCATCGACTGGCAAAAGAAAGAATCTGCAAGAGCAAGAATGCGTATGCTAATTAAAAAGTTGCTTAAGAAGCATAAGTATCCTCCTGAAGGGATGGAGGACGCAGTTCAAACTGTTATGACGCAGTGCGAGTTGTGGACCGATAACATGGAAGTTTGAGTTTTGTATCTGTAACATTGAATGCCCTACAACAAATTTGCTGTAGGGCTGTTTTTCGTCGAAAACGCTGCTGTAAATCGATCCATGTTTAACGTGTGTTGAAAGATAAAGAAATGGGTTTGTTTCCATTTTTGCTGTGGATTCAGGTACTTCATTTAGGCAACGTAACACCTTTTACAGCAAATAAAACGAACCAGAAATAACGAGTGTAGGTGTTCCACCTTTTCACTCAAAAAAATGACATCTAGTGCCATTCAGCTCCGCTAATTACCGCCGCACCTAATCTTACATACTTTCAATGATAAGAACCACGAC
>ULVA01062102.1_pt1 | contig 64284 bp, 105 predicted proteins | sample 1958811 | NCBI WGS metagenome assembly ULVA01 (sample SAMEA4835768, study PRJEB28245) | human gut metagenome | biome: gut microbiome; material: fecal sample | place: Denmark | collected 2008
CAACCGCGGCTAACTCTATTGCCAGCATTGTGCGTACGATCATTGCCAGTCTCTGTTGGGGAATCTCAGCAGGCGTTTCCATTATCATTGGGCAGACACTGGGACAGAACAAGCTGGAGGAGGCAAAGAAGATGGGCGGTAAATTTGTCCGTCTGTCGATCTGGATCGGGGCAGCTTCCGGTCTTGTGATCCTTCTGTTGATCCCACTTGTACTGCGCGTGATCACACTGACGCCGCAGGCAATGTATTATCTGAAGTTCATGCTCTGTATGGCGGCTTATTATATCATCGGAAATTCTTTGAATTCCACGATCATTTCCGGTATCTTCCCGGCGGGCGGCGATACAAAGTTCGGTATGATCTGTGACGTTGTCACACTCTGGTGTTTTGTCGTTCCGCTTGGTATGCTGGCAGCTTTTGTCTGGCATGCACCGGTGCTCCTCGTTGCATTTATCCTGACACTGGATGAATTTGTGAAGATCCCGGCTGTATATATCCACTACATGAAATACAAATGGGTAAAAAATATCACAAGATAGTATGCTGCGATTGAATTTGATAGCACAAAAGCAGAAAATGGTGTTGACACCGGTTCTCTTTTGTGCTATTCTCTTTAAGGTGTTTGAAATACGTAAAGAAAGCAGAGTATCCACTCTCACCCTGAGGCAATCGGGCTGTCAGGTGTTTATATAAGAATGCAGCGATAAGTTTTATATTCGTTTTCATTTTTTGTCATGAGTGGATGTTCCCACTCATTTTTTTATTTAGATTCTTATGGAGGTGTATCACTATTAGCGAATTAATGATTAACGAACAGATCAGAGACAGAGAGGTTCGTCTGATCGGACCGGATGGCGAGCAGATTGGTGTTGTCTCATCCAGAGAGGCACAGAAAATTGCAGATGAAGCCGGTCTTGACCTTGTCAAGATTGCTCCGAATGCAAAGCCGCCTGTATGCAAGGTAATTGATTACGGTAAGTATCGTTATGATCTTGCACGTAAGGAAAAGGATGCAAAGAAGAAGCAGAAGACAGTGGAATTAAAAGAAATCCGCCTGTCACCAAACATTGACACCAATGATTTGAACACCAAGATGAACGCTGCAAAGAAGTTCCTCGCAAAAGGCAATAAAGTCAAGATCACACTTCGTTTCCGTGGTCGCGAGATGGCACATATGAACAGCAGTAAGCACATCTTAGATGATCTTGCTGAGCAGCTTTCCGATATCGCAGTAGTGGAAAAAGCACCGAAGATCGAGGGAAGAAGCATCGGTATGGTGTTGGCAGAGAAGAGATAACATTTATTAAGGAGGAATACACAATGCCAAAAATTAAGACAAACAGAGCAGCAGCAAAGCGTTTCAAAGCAACCGGAACCGGAAAGTTAAAGAGAAACAAGGCTTACAGAAGACATATCTTAACAAAGAAAACAACAAAGAATAAGAGAAATCTCAGAAAAGCAGCAATGATGGATCAGACAAACATCAAGAACATGAAGAAGATTTTACCATACATCTAAGATTTGTTAAGGAGGATATAGGAAATGGCAAGAGTTAAAGGCGGATTAGGCGCTAAGAAAAGACATAACAGAACTTTAAAGTTAGCAAAGGGATACAGAGGAGCTCGTTCCAAGCAGTATCGTGTAGCTAAGCAGTCCGTAATGAGAGCCTTAACAAGTTCTTATTCTGGACGTAAAGAGAGAAAGAGACAGTTCCGTCAGTTATGGATTGCTCGTATCAACGCGGCAGCTCGTATGAACGGACTTTCTTACAGCCAGTTCATGCACGGATTAAAAGTAGCAGGAGCTGATTTAAACCGTAAGGTATTAGCTGACATGGCTGTTACAGATGCAGCAGGTTTTGCAAAGCTTGCAGAAGTTGCAAAGAAAGCATTAGCTTAGTCATCGGAAAAATGTTGGGTAGAAAACTCCGGACAAGTTGTTTGTCCGGAGTTTTTTGAAAAATATACGGGGAAAGGTATTGGAAACAATGGAAAAAAGAGAACAGCTCGGAAGCAGACTTGGGTTTATTATGCTCTCGGCAGGATGTGCAATCGGATGCGGAAATGTATGGAAGTTTCCCTGGATGTGCGGACAAAACGGCGGTGGCAGTTTCATGCTTGTCTATGTGATCTGTCTGCTCATTTTAGGGCTTCCGGCAATGGTGATGGAACTTTCCGTAGGACGTGCGGCACAGACAAGTCCCTTGTATATGTATGAGAAACTTTCCGGAAAACGCAAATGGAAAATTCCGGGGATTGTGTGTCTGATTGGAAATATTGCACTGATCGCGTTTTATTCCGTTGTTGCAGGCTGGATTATTTATTATTTTGTGAAGTTTCTTACCGGTCAGAATGCGGATTTGGGATTTGAAAAAATGATCACAACACCATCCGTAAATGTTGGTTACCTGTTGATCACGGTTGTGATTACATTTGTGATTTTGAGTTTCCGGCTGCAGGGAGGCCTTGAACGCATTACCAAATATATGATGTCGGCGCTTCTGGTGCTGATGCTGGTGTTGGCGATCCACAGTTTTACGCTTTCCGGCGCAAAGGATGGGCTGGCTTTTTATCTGATTCCGGACCTTTCCAAAATATCAGGTACAATGATTGTAAAAGCAATGAATCAGGCGTTTTTCACGTTGTCGGTCGGTATGGGTGGCATGGCGATCTTTGGAAGCTACATCGGGAAAGAGCGTTCCCTTTTGGGAGAATCCGTAAATATCATTGTTTTAGATACGTTTGTAGCAGTTGTTGCAGGCATGATTATGTTTCCTGCCTGCGATACCTATAATCTTGAAGTGACTGCGGGACCAAGCCTTTTGTTTGATACGATGGCGAGTGTGTTTAACCATATGCAGGGCGGACGCTGGTGGGGTGCGCTGTTTTTCCTGTTCATGGTGTTTGCTGCCATGTCAACGGTATTTGGAGTATGTGAGAATCTGCTTGCCATGATCCGGGAACTGACGGGCTGGTCACGTCCGGTGGGATGTATTGTCTGCGGGATTGGGACGTTTCTTGTGGCATTGCCAACGGCGCTGGGGTACAGTCTGATTCGTTTTCAGCCGTTTGCAAAAGGCACGGCATGGCTGGATTTGTGGGATTTTATTGTGTCTAACAATGCGATGCCGCTCGGCTCACTGATACTGGCGCTGTTTTGCTGTACACGCCGGGGATGGGGGTGGAACAATTTCCTGCAGGAGGCCAATGCGGGAAAAGGCTTAAAAATCAAGGCATGGATGAAACCGCTGTTCTGTTATTTTGTGCCTGTAGGGATTCTATTTATTTATATTTATGGAATGTTCACGTTTCCGTGGCATTAGAAGGAAAGAGGGGCAAAAATTATTCTGTCCCTCTTATTTTTATGCGATAAGCTTTGGGAGAGGCCCCTTTTTTCTTATGAAAGGTTTTTGAAAAATACAGCCCATTATCAAATCCGACGGAATTTGCAATGGCGGTGATCGAAAGATTTGAGTGTTCCAACAGATAGCATGCCTGTTTCATGCGAAAATCCGTGAGGTATTCTTTTGGGGACTGCTGCAGCACCAGTTCAAAGGAACGGAACAGATGGCTGCGGCTTAAACCGACGTAGGCAGCGATATCCTCTACCGTGATTGGATAGGAATAATTGGCACTGATGTATTCGATGCTCTTTTGGACATAGGTAGCGGCTGTCAGCTGTGTATCTTTTTTGGCAGAAGATTTCAGAAAAAGTGCCAGAGTAGTATAGAGCCGTCCAGTCATTTCCACTGCATGCTCAAAACCATTTCCTCTGGCATCGTAAATATGCAGAAGCTGCCGCTTGACTTCTTCTCCGTTTGGCACTGCATGAATACAGGGATTTTTGCGAGAAAAATCAGTTGCCTGCAGGATGGTGGCAGCGTCGCTTCCGGTAAAACCGACCCAGGCGTATTCCCATGGGTTTTTGGCGTCTGCACGGTAGATAACCTCGGTATTGGGATAAACTAAAAAGGCATCTCCGGCGGAGAGAGAATGGACTTCGTGATGTACTTCATAGGTGCCTTTGCCGGAGATAATATAGTGAATCAGATAGTGGTCACGGATTCCGGGACCCCACTGATAACCGGCATCGCATAGTTGGTATCCGACATTGTAAACCGACAGGGAAACAAGTTCTTTTGCGGTTGCTTTATAGGAATTTTTGTATTGATCGTTCATGGAAAACACTCCTTGTACACCCATAGCGTTCATGGCTGCTTTTGTTATCTTTAGTATTCAGTTTATACGTTTTTTTATGCACATGCAACATTTTTACATGTTTTCTCTACATTTGGTTCTGTACATTTGTGGATAAGAGCGATAGAATAAAGATATCAAAAGAAAACAAAAGCACAGAAAGGGAGAGTGGAATTATGGCAATTTTAGTTACTGGTGGAGCAGGCTATATCGGAAGTCATACATGTGTAGAACTGCAGAATGCGGGGTATGATGTTGTTGTTTTGGATAATCTGTCAAACGCTTCCGAAAAGTCGCTGGATCGTGTGGAGGCACTGACCGGAAAGAAAGTTACATTTTATAAAGGAGATATCCTTGATCGTGACATCTTAAATAAAATTTTTGCAGAGCAGAAGATTGAAAGTTGTATTCATTTTGCAGGACTGAAGGCTGTCGGAGAGTCTGTGGCAAAGCCTTGGGAGTATTACAATAACAACATTGCAGGAACTTTAACACTGGTTGATGTTATGCGTCAGAACGGATGCAAGAACATCATTTTCTCTTCATCTGCAACCGTATACGGCGATCCGGCAGAAATTCCGATTACCGAGAACTGCCCGAAGGGACAGTGTACCAATCCTTACGGATGGACAAAGTCCATGCTGGAGCAGATTTTATCAGATATCTACAAGGCAGATAATGAGTGGAATGTGATCCTGCTTCGCTACTTCAATCCAATCGGAGCACATCCAAGCGGAACCATGGGGGAGAATCCAAACGGCATCCCGAACAACCTGATGCCTTACATTACACAGGTTGCAGTTGGCAAGTTAAAAGAACTCGGTGTATTCGGAAACGATTATGATACTCCGGATGGAACCGGTGTGCGCGATTATATCCACGTTGTTGATCTGGCAAACGGACATGTAAAGGCATTAAAGAAGATTGAAGAGAACGCCGGACTTTGCATTTACAACCTTGGTACCGGACACGGCTACAGCGTGCTTGATATCGTAAAGAATTTTGAGGAAGCAAACGGCATTAAGATTCCATACAGCATCAAGCCTCGCCGTCCTGGCGATATTGCAACCTGTTACTGTGACCCGGGCAAGGCAGAACGTGAACTTGGCTGGAAAGCGCAGTACGGAATTAAGGAAATGTGTGCGGATTCCTGGAGATGGCAGAAGAACAATCCAAACGGTTATGAGGATTAATTAAAAAAGAGGGAAAAGTCTTATTTTCGAATTTGTTTGAATATTTTTGAAAAATATGAAAAATATGCTTGACGAAGCGTGGTGTGTATGATAATATAATACACGGTTCGTTGGTCAAGCGGTTAAGACGCCGCCCTCTCACGGCGGAAACACGGGTTCGATTCCCGTACGGACTGTTTTAAAAGTCGCATAAACACTGTGTTTGCGGCGTCTTAAAAAAAATTGGTACTCAAAATGGTACTCAAAAACTGAACACAAAAGAAAGGAGTCTGCGCAAGTGCTTTAGATTCTTTTCTGAAAATGGTAGACTTGGAACGCTTTTGGCGTTCTTTTTTTATGCGGTTTTTCTGCTTATTTTTTGCGGAAGAACCGTATTTTTTTATGCAAAAATATAAGCATAGGAGGGATGCGGAATGTTATTTACAGATGAAATTCTTGAAAAAATCTTAACAAGAGAAGATGTGTCAAAGGTTCCGCTTGTGTATCAGTCAGCAATGATTCACGCAATCAAGGAAGTGTTGGAGGAAGAGAATGTATCAGATGCAAAATCAGAATATGGCATTTAACCCAAACCCAAGCTATGCCGCTTATCAATACAACCCAATGCAGAGATTTCAACAACCAGAGCCACAGATTCCGCAGATGCAACCGCAGTTTCTTGGAATCCAAGGAAAAGTAGTGCAGTCGGAATCAGCGATCATGGCGAATGATGTACCTATGGATGGAAGTGTTGCGTTTTTCCCGATGCAGGACATGAGCGCAATCGTAGCAAAACAATGGGATGCCAATGGAACAATAAGAAAGACCGTTTACAAGCCTTTAAATGAGCAGATGGCAGATTATTCAAGTGATGATAAAAAAATCGAAATAGGGCTGTCTGACGATGCGACAAAGGCTATTACTGACAAATTGGATTGTTTGTTTGGAAAAATGGAAGAGTTGGAAGATAAGTTATCTTCGCAAACGCAAAGAAAATCTTCGCGGACACAAAAGGAGAGTGAGTCTTAATGAATCCTATGCAGATGTTACAGGGAATGAAAAACCCGCAGCAGTTTTTACAACAAATGATGGGGAATAACAGCGTAATGAGTAACCCCATGGCTAGAAATGCTATGCAGATGGCACAGAAGGGGGATTCCAAGGGCATCGAGCAGATGGCTAGGAATTTGTGCAAAGAAAAGGGAATTGACGCAGATAAGGCTTTTGAGTCGTTTAAAAGCCAATTAGGAATGTGATACTAATTCTTGCAAGATTATGTATATAAAAAATGAATTATGGAGGTAAATTCTATGTTTAACACAGGTAATTGTGCATCCGTTCCGCTTGTTGCGAACATTGACGGAAACGGAAATAACAACGGATGGGGCGCAGAAGGCTCATGGTTATGGTTCATTATCGTTATCTTTGCCATTTTCGGATGGGGCGGATTCGGTAACGGATTCGGAGGAAACGGAATGAATGGTGGTGTTGGAAGCGAAATCCAGCGTGGATTTGATAATCAGGCGGTTGTGTCAAAACTTGACGGAATCACAAACGGACTTTGTGACGGATTCTATGCTGTGCAAACCGGCATGAACGGCATCAACACAAACATTTTGCAGACCGGATTCGGCATTCAGCAGGCTATCAATGCTGATACAGTCGCTAATATGCAGAATACAAATGCATTACAGTCACAGCTTGCTAACTGTTGCTGCGAAACAAGAGAAGCTATCCAAGGCGTAAACTACAACATGGCAACTAACACTTGCGCATTGCAGAACACCATGAACAGCAACACGAGAGACATTATCGACAGTCAGAACGCAGGAACACGCGCTATTCTTGATTATCTCTGCAATGAAAAAATTTCTTCCTTACAGGCAGAAAATAATGATCTGCGCAGAGCGGCTTCACAGGATCGTCAGAGTGCACTACTTACAACTCAGATGGCAGCTCAGACACAGCAGATTATCAATGCTGTAAATCCGCCTGCTATTCCGGCATATGTTGTGCCTAATCCAAATGCTTATGCATATGGATGCGCATGCAACACAGGATGTGGCTGCTAAAACTGAATAATTGAGTATCTTAATTGAGTTAACTCAATCTAAACCGATTAAAAACCGTTTTTTAGTCCAAGTTTAGTTCAAGTTTAGTCCAAGAGTTAGTCGAGATTATGTCTGCTAAGCAGTATTACTTATAACCAAAGGGCAGACTATAATGTTTGCCCTTATTTTTATGAAAGAGAGGTAAAAATAATGGAAGTAACAGGAATTGCATTACAAACCGTTGCTGCTGGAGAAGATGTTGCATTTACAGAAACAGCAGTAAACGGAACAAAATGTATCGTACACAGACAGGGAAGCGGAATTATCAAGTTAAGAGGTATCACCAATCAGTGCAAGGCCAGATTTTTGGTATCGTATTCCGGAAACATTCAGATCCCGACAGGCGGCACAGTCGGAGAGATTTCGCTTGCAATCGCGGTTGATGGAGAGCCTTTGCAGTCAACAAAAATGATCGTAACGCCAGCCGCAGTTGAGAATTTATTTAACGTATCGGCGCAGGCATACGTTGATGTGCCATGCGGTTGTTGCAGTACCGTAGCCGTGCAGAATACGTCCACGCAGGCTATCGAGGTTCAGAACAGTAATTTGATTGCAGTAAGGGAGGCTTGATATTATGCATAAATTTGCGAAACAGATTATGGATTGCGTGAAAGCCCACGTTGACGGAATCGGAATTGAGAATTTTGAAGGTCAAAACCTTGATGATCTCAAGGATTGGACGGAGATTGCAAAGAACATCGTATGCTTTGACAAAGACTATAACATTGTTGAAGCAATGAAAAAGTCTGAAAATAACGAGGATATTATGCGTATGCTTGAACAGTACGAGGATTATCCAGACAGAAGATTTTACGACCATTACCGCTATGCAAATGGCAGATTCGCACCGAAAGGACGTGGAACACGCAGAGGATATGTAGAACCTCCATATTATCATCAGATGCCGGAAGATTACCGGGAATGGGAGAATATGTCGGATGCAGAGCGCATGAGAGACCTTGACAGAATGAGTATGGGAAAGATGTATTATTCAGAGCCTATGAGCGGAAATAACGGCATGAGTACCGGTACTCATGATGGACGCGAGGGTCGTGCCGGTATGAGTCGGAGAAGTTACATGGAGACAAAGGAAATGCATAACGGAAATTCACCGGAAGATAAGGACGCAAAGATGAAAGAACTTGAAAAGTACATGAAATCTCTTTCGGAAGATGTGACCGAACTGTTTTCAGGTATGTCCCCAGAAGAGAAACAACTGACTAAGACAAAGCTGACTACACTTGTCACGAAAATGTAATAGAGAGGGCATTTTGCCCTCTTTGTTTGCGAGGTGGTAAATTGTTCACGATAAACAATGAAATGTGGAATTTGGTCAAAGTATCGCGCTGCAGCGATATGCTACAGAGAAGTGACGGAAGCAGAACGGTAGGCATGACCGACAGAGACACGAAAACGATATATCTTGCGGATGATCTACGCGGAAAATTCCTTGACCGTGTGTTATGTCACGAATTATGTCATGCGTTCTGTCTTTCGTATAATGTATACATGGATATTGGCACCGAGGAAATTGTAGCAGACTTTTTGGCTACATACGGAAGAGAAGTATTTGAAATAGCAGACAGACTATTGATTGAACTTATGGAGGTTGTTGCATAATGGATAAAATTTCAGAACTCTTACAGTACGTTCACCGGACGAATCCGGAAATGACTAGGGAAAAGCTGATAGAAGAGTTGAGCAAAAGCGATTATGCGGCGCGGTCTTTAATTTTTACGAAAGAAAATTTCGTTGCGCTAGGGCAAAAATAAATCCGGCGGTTTGAATCGCCGCCGGAATTGTGTCAGACTTTCGGAATGTAAGAACCTTTCATTATTTCTATAGCGAGTTTCGCGCCTTCCGTCATATAAAAATCATTATTCTTTGCACAGCAACTAAAAAGCAGTTCCTCAAACTCTGAATATAAATTTTCACTTAATAACCCTTTTAGTTTCTCTGTTAAGGGAGAAAAGTATTCAACAAAAGCATTTCCGGTTTCATTGTCAAGCTGACTTGAACATACAATTTTGATAAATTCATCCATTTTAGTAGTCTCCTTCTTCTGTTAATAAATAGTTGATATATCCTGTCGCAAGTCTGGCAAGGCTTTTACTGCCATCCAACAAATCCAATTTGTACTCTGGTCTATAGCCAAACCTCTGCACATAGAACTTTTCTTCAAGTTCTAAGTCGTAAATGTCAGATAGCTCCACGAGAATCTTGTGATATAAAAATTTTCTCGTCCACCCAAACTGTTCCATGATAATTTTTAATTTCCAATTATTTTTTCTGAACCACGCTCCGCGTGATGCGTCCAATTGCTGTTTTGAAATGTAACAATCTGCAAATAGGTCATCTTTTTTCGGCAATGCCGCCTGTGATTGCTTTATAGTTTCTTCCATGTCGTGGAATCTGTTAATGTAGCGAGCGGTAAAAGCCGTTCCCTTTACTCCTGTCAGCTTATGGGCGATAAACTCGCATCCTTTCTTAGTAACGTCATAACAAGGCAATTCTTTTTTCTGCTCCGTACAATACGTGCTTTCCTTGAAGAAATCGGAGAAGTCAATATTTACTTCTCCTAATTGCTTACAGTATCTCCGAATGTCTTTTAATAGGTTGGCGTGTGTCTTTTCTACCATTTCGGCAACTTCAACACTTGTAATTGTTTGTTCTATTTGGTTCATGTTTATGCTCCTTTCTGAAATGCATTAAACAAATTGTATTTTGCAACTCTGTAATTGCATTATAATTTTTCAATATATAATTGTCAAGATGTTTTTTGAAATTTATTAATTGCTTTTTGAAAAACAAAATGTTATTATAAAAAAAGAAAGGAAGGTGTAGTAATGTTTTCACAAGCGCTAAGACATTGTTTGGTTGATAGGAATATGAAAATTTCTGACCTTGCAAGATTACTCGATACAAGCCATCAGAATATCAATCAGAAAATAAAACGTGACAACTTTTCAGAAAAGGAAATGCGGCAGATTGCGGATGCATTGGGGCTTGATTTAGAAATTGTAATGAAAGAGAAGAAATAAGAAAACCCGCCTAACTGGCGGGTTTTTGATGAAAGAAAATTTTTTCCGCGCCCCAAAAAATATTTCGTAATTTTTTTGTACCCCCCTGGGGTAGCGTTTTTGGGGTCAAGATTCCATTTTCACGGATTCCAAAAAACGTGTAACAAACGTGCAATTATCTGCGGCATTCCGCAAATAACACAAATACACCATATATTATGCTATATATAGATAATTCATTGATGATATTTGATGTTATAGCCGATCACAGGCAAACGCCAGAAGACGCTTGCCCGGCTGTAGTTATAGTCTAGCATAGACCGCATTTTACCACTTGTCAAGATAGTTTTTCCCGTCGTACCGGCTGTAAGTGTGTGTTATGTTTTCCGGTATTTGCGTGATCTGCATCCAGTCACCGCCACGTTGGACGGTTATTTTGGTTTTTGCAGACTCCACCCATTCCACGCCCTCAAATTTCGAGTAGCCGCACATTTTTCCGGATTCCACCGGATAGCCAAGGGCAGACACCCGGCGCATGATTTCCCTTTTTCCGATATACTCATATTTTGCCATTCTCACCACCTCCAGACGTTCCGCGCTCACTCATGCAGATGTTTTTGCATCCGTCACGCGATAGTTGGTTTACGATCAGCCACGCTTGCAAGTCCCCATACGCCACCCGGCGCACGGCTTGCCCGTTGTGATCGGCTTTAATATCGTAGGTCATACACTTATACCTCCTTATATCGTGTTTATTTGTCAATGCGCGTTATATGTCCGCATCCGGCGGAACGGTGTGCAATCTGTTTTTTGTTGGAGATGCACAAGCTCCAAAGTGCCGCAATAGTGACGGCTTGCGATCTTGCCGCCGCTCTTAATGATAGAACGGTAGAAACGAGCTTTCCCGCGTGTCTTGCGTCTGCATTAAAGCAGATCAACCGCGATTATTTACGGCTGCGGCGCGCCGTGTGACGGTAATATGCCGCCATATAACCCGATGCAGTCCCAATATATGACCATCGGTTAATAAATCCACGCCGCCGGAATCGAACCGGTACGCAACGCCACCAGGCACGCGAAAAAGGCGGAATGGTACCGCCTTAAATTACAACAAAATCCCCTTGAAATCCTGTTGTTACGATCATTTTTCCGTCAGATCTGCGGTACACAACGCCGCATCCGTCCGCAAAAGTTGAGAACACAAGCCATCCGGGCGGTGTAAGTTTTTCCCCGGTCTTATAATCCCGGAATGAGTAACGCGGAATAACGCCGCTTTTTTCTTGATCTAGCGCGTTGTTAATTGCTTGCGATTCTGTTACGATCTGCACACCTTTTCCCGTGTGCAAAATATATCTTTCTTCCATTTCTTATACCTCTTTCCTTTTATTTGCTCATTTTTGAGTAATGGCAAGCCGGGGAATCGAACCCCGGAAGCGCCAACCTTGCTAATTAATTATTTTGCTTTTGCAGCGTGTTTTGTAAGCTCTCTGTAAAGCAGATTACATGCTGTCGCTTCTGCCTTATCCTCTGTATATCTGCCTTTTTCCTCTTCTGTCTCGTCTAAAATATCAGCAAGCCAATCAACGGCAGAGCCAAGAAAAATATCATCAGAAATAGGGAAAGCTGTAGGAAGTCCTGCCATCCAGTCGCAAAACAAAGAATATTTACTAATTCTTCCGGCTCTATACTGACAATCATATTTAATTTTCTCGTTCTCAAAAGCCGTTAAAATGTCTTTGCATATGTCGTTGTAGTCTGTCTTTGCTTCCTTGTTGTCATATGTGTAATATTCCTCTGCTGCTTCGTAACTCTCCATGATTGCGTTTTTAATTGCTTCCATTGTTTCTTTGCTGTTTGTTCTTCTCATTTCTTTTTACCTGTGCTATAATATAGCTACCTTTCTTTTTTGATTGGTGGCGGTTCGTTCTTGGTAGGAGTGACCGCCTTTTTTGTTTTCTGTGCTTCATTTGATGCTTGTATCATATCACTAAATTTAGTGACAGTCAATAGTAAATATCACTTTTTTTAGAAATATTTTTCTTGACTTTTCCAGATAGGAAAAGTATGATTGATTTAAGAAAATCTATATAGAAAGGAAGGTACGCAATGCTAAAATACAGATTTGATGTAGGGGACGCGTTGGAGCGCATCGGCTTTAACTCCTACATGGCTAAAACAAGCGGATTGTTAAGTCAAGAAACGCTCAAAAAAATAAAACGTGAGGACACAAATATAAATGCAAAGAGCATTAATAATCTTTGTCTGCTTTTGGATATGCAGCCGAAAGACATCTTTATATATGTAGAGAGTCCGGAAGATTTGGAACTGAAAAAGAAATTGCAAAAAAAATAAAATATCACTTGTAAAAGTGATATATGTGTGCTATAGTATAGTCAGATCAAGAAAACAGCACAGAGCCGAAAGGAGAACGGAACATGAAAATTGCAGGAATCGGAACAATAAGCAAAGAGAAAGTAATGAGCGTCTTAACCAGAGAGGGAAGAGAAGCAGTAAAGAGTGGAGATATTACACTGGAAGAGCTTGGCGATATGTACAAGCTCGAAATGGTAAAGAGATCATCCAAGATCGGAAACAATGGCGACACCTTTCGGGAATCTTACAAATGGATTCCGGAAGAACTAAAAGAAGAGTTGGCACCAGAACAGCTTGGAAAACTTGTAGATGCATTTCATGAGTGCTACGGAGCAGGGAAGAACGCATAAGAAAGAGAGGAAAACAAAATGAAGAACTACAAAGAATACGAGAAAAGGTTTATAGGGTCAAGCGATATTGCGGCATTAATACTTGTCGGATGCGATGAAAACGGATTGAAAACAAGCACTCTTGATTTTGGCGAAGATGGAAGCTACATGGCGTACGTCGTTGACGAGGACGCGGAGATAGGTGCACATTATAAAAAAGTTGCTGATTTTAAGCACTGGCTCAAGATTTATGATGATGACGAATTGACATACCGGGTTAATGCACAGGAGATAAATATATATCGCGCTGGAGATTTTGGTTGTATCATACAGACGATTGGCAAACATTAAAAGAAATCGAGTGGGAAAGATTAATCATCTGCCCCACTCATTTTCGTCACTGAGAATATAATTATTTCAATCCGTGCATCCGGGGGAATTGCTCCAGATACCACGCGCAGAGCATCCACTGCACGCGACACAAAAACATAAATTAAATGTTTTGCTTTTACTAAAAAGACTATTGTTTCAATCCGTGTCCACCGGAATTGCTGGTGGAACCACAGCGGCAAGCATCCATGCCGTGCGACATATCTATACTCTATCATCATATTAGATAAAATGCAAGTAAATATTTTTAAACAAGGACAGCTTTTCCGACTGTCTTTTCTTTTTGCCATGTCCAAAAAACAACAACGCTTCCGGGCATATCTCACAAAATCTCCGAAAAGCCGTAAATAAACTATAAAACTTTTCTTAAATTTTTATAAACAAGGCTAGTTGTGTCAGGTCTTTGACAAGTCCCAAAATGATAGAATAGTATCAGTTTTTGCAAAAAAATCGTCTGACAATCGTATGACATAAGGCGACACAATCGTCTGACGTCGCTTTTTCAGAACTATGTTTCTCTTTCTCTCTCTTTTTCTTAATCTTTTAGATTAATAATAATACACTGTATCTAAAGCCTATAGGTTGTAGAGTAAGTGTATATCCGCATATGCGCGCAGTGTAAGTATATAATACCACCGTAAAAAAATAAGTCTTGACTTTAAACCCGAAAATAGTGTATACCAAAAGCAGAGAGAAATAAAACGGATTGGAGGTGTGAAATATATGCAGGATATAGAAAACGTAGATTTAACAAGACTTATAGTTGATCTAGGTACAGTACAAATATATACAACAACTGTAAAAGACTTAATAGATCAGGCATGTATAGAATTTCACATCGATGATTTGTTAAAAGCTGGACAGAGACAATGGAAAGCTGTTATGCAGTATGTTGGTATGCATTTATTCCCGGATACATCGGTACTAAAAGACAAGAGTCTAAAACCTCTTGGTAATGCAACTATACCGACTAACTGTAACAGGTATGATAGAGAGGTATTATATAAGCTCTGTGATTATTATATATATATCTCCAATGTCTACAGTAAGCTGGTAAGTACAGTGGCATTCAGTTATTTTTGTAATATACCTACTACAACATTTGACCTTTGGAAAGACGAGGAATCAAGTTCGTTGGCTTTTAAGATTTGGCAAAAATTACAACGATCTCGCAAGGATTGCATCCTTGATAGAGCGTACGACTCCAACAGCCCTGTAGGTACTATGTTCGTGGGAAATAACGAATTCGGCATGAATCAGCCCGGCATTGGCGATAATGCCACTCAACGCAAGGCAATCACAGCGCAGGAGCTGCCAAGGCTGGACGAGAAAAAGAGCCAAGAATTGCACGCAATTGATACACAATTCACAGATGCAGTGGCAAATAACACGGTTTAAATTGTGTGATTATTCTACAATTCGCAAATGCAGTAATATCAAGGGGTGTAGCGTTTTAACTATTCGTGAACTATTCGGAAAAGTTAGGTTTTGCGAATAGTTACAAGGGTATGACGTGAATTGTATTAAAACAATTTGATTTTCACACAATGACAACAAAACGAAATTGAAAATATTTTAGATTTCCATGTTTGCAAGAAAAGGATGGGGAGGGGGTCTGACAGAAAGGCCACCGGGCGGCTACTAAGTCCCTTAAATACCTCAAAAAATAAAAAGCCACTTACAACAACACCCATTGACTTTCGCCGTAAATAGGCTATAATAAATTTATAACAATTCACTTTCACGTTGCGAATCGCAACTAAATTTCCAAAAATTTTTTAAAAACAAAAAAGAGTGTTTCGGATAGGAGAATGATATATGACCGGAAATGAGTATCAGACATTAGCCATGCGTACGAAAAACCACAAGGCGACAGAAAGAATTTCGGATAAACTTGATTTGCTTAAATTTTGCAAAAAGAACAATATCGCATCTGCGTTGCAAGATTATGACCTTGGTGGCATCTTTAATGCTTGTCTCGGATTATCCGGCGAAGTTGGAGAATTTAACGACATAATCAAAAAATGGATTTTCCACGAGAAACCGCTTGATATTGACCACGCAAAGAAAGAAGCTGGCGATATTTGTTGGTATCTTGCAATGCTTTGCGAATCCTTCGGCTGGAGCCTTGATGAAATTATGCAAATGAACGTAGACAAGCTTAAGGCGCGTTACCCGGAAGGCTTTGACATCGAAAGAGCAAACCACAGAGCGGAAGGTGATGTTTAATGGCAAGCTGCAGCAATGAGTTGATGAAAACCGAGTATTCCGAAACCTTTGATGAAAAGCGCAAAGGTTTGATTGAACAGTCATATTACAAATACGGACCGGCAAGAATGAACTTCTCCACAGGGAATGTGGATGCAATCGAAAGTTTGAAAATGTGCCTTGCCAAGTTTGAAGAGACCGGAAATCTTGAATATCTGTGTGACGTTGCAAATTATGCTATGTTCCGGTTCATGTTTCCACAACAGGGCGAATACTTCAAACATACGAATTCTGATGAATCTGCCGGACTTTTCGGTATGAGCGTAAATGAAATGGAACGATTCAAACAGGAACACAGCTTTGAGGATGGTGGATATTGATATGGTTTTGAAAATTATTGCAACGGCGGCAGATGCCCTTATGATATTAGGGCTTGCTAGAGGGCAGATAAAACAGAAAGACAATTCAAACGCAATGGGGTATTTGCTTTCATACGCGATCTTTGCAATGAATATTATAGTCATTTGGAAATGATGGGCTATCGCCAAGCGGTAAGGCACAGGATTTTGATTCCTGTATTCCCGGGTTCGAATCCTGGTAGCCTAACTGGTTACATGCTGACGTTTCATGTAGCCACGTATGTTTTTCATATGTACTTGAACCCTTGGTTGAGTGATTCAAGCATTTGGGTTCCTCCTTTCGCCACTAGGACGATTCTGTTAAGGACGGTGCGAGACCGTCCGGTGGTATTTGTCGCAGAGGACGGCATCTTGGCGTAAGACTATATGGTGTTGAGCGGTATCTGCTTTGTAATTTGCAGACGTGCAATCCATATAGCAGTCAATCATGGTTCGGGCATCTATCCCACGGTGTCCGAGCTGTGAAAATGTAATTCCCCTTAAGAAGTTAGGTGGTGGCAGAACGAAATGCAAGCAAAGAAGCTGATCGGTAAGAGTGTTGCCAAGTGATAGGCGGAAAATCATCCGTAATCAGCAACAACACCTTTTCAGAATCCGATTATGTGAGGTTCAAATCCTCACCCACCTACTCGGTCAAATTATGCTGTTTGCTTGCAGATGGTCTATGTTTTGGCTGTATGATACCACGGGCAATTATAATGTGGCGCAGAGGCATCAAGACCTCGAAATGGAAGCATTAAGACTTCGTTAAGTAGTAACAACGATGGGTATTCCTGCTGAATCATCGTTAAAACAAAACAGGATAGTGCCATGCATAGCACGTAAAACATATTGCTAACCGTCTTGTGGCGGTTTTGATCGGTTAGTCGAGCGGTAAGACACCACCCTTTCACGGTGGCAACACGAGTTCAAATCTCGTACCGATCACTATATTGGGATTTAATTCAGTGGTAGAAGACACGGCTTATATCCGGGTTGTCGCGGGTTCGATTCCTGCAATCCCAACGACAGAGGGGTCTTGCGTATTCTTTAACAGGAGTATGCGAAGTGGATTATAAAAGAAACGCACAACAAACAGGCTGTGAGTAGGAAGTACAACAAAAGCAGTTCAGACAGGACACTCGAAAATATCCCTATGCGTTTGGTAGCCTTTGATCGAGTGCATCTTGTCAGTTCAATTACATTTGTTGTACACGAAAGACACGGAATCTCATGAGGATTCCGATTTTTGCTATGATTTGGGGCGTAAGAATGTGTGAATTTTGTTGCAAAATAGGAAAATTGGAAAAAATCAAGCAAGGAGCTTTTAAAGGCGGATATTATCCAGAAAAAAATGAAACACAAATTGTTGAATTTGAAAGTGCATTTCATTTATTCTTCGGATGCAGCGACCCTTTTATGTCTGGAATCGGAATCGAAGACATAAAATTTTGTCCTATGTGCGGCAGAAAGTTGGTGTAATATGTGTGATTACTGTGGCAATGAATCGAAACAAATAATTGATGACAGAGAGAAAGATTCTATTTTGTATATTTCCGATTCAGAAAAAGACATGAGAATTTTTCTTGAATATCTCAAAAAGAAAATGGATAACAACGGAAAAGAATGTTTCTTAGATGGAGAACATGATATTTTAAAAACAGAAAATTACAATGTTGTCTGTAAAAGTATTCATGGTACTCTACTTGGAGTCGGATATGGGTATTGTCTACATTACTGTTTTTCAAACAATTTTGATAAGAGTAAGTGCAACGATATGGAAAAATACTCGATGGAAGAAATTCTTGCGCACACAAGAGAGGGCGCAAAAGAAATATCGGAACTTGATATTTTGTATATGCTAGGATTAGTTTAAAAGGCGGTGGAATGATGAAGCAGGAAAAAGAAATTTTATGCACATGTATTAATCATGAAAATTGTCCATTAGACCCGGTTAGTTGCGGATGTTCAATAGAAATTACGACTTTTGAAGATGCTTGTAGAGGTGAAAGAACATTCATTCCGGGAATAATCGAATGTGATAAGTGAGGGTGGTTTATATGAAACATCAAAAAGAATGGTGTACTTGCGATAGGTGCGGTGCTGAAATTGAAAAAGGCATACTGTGCGGAAATTCCATTACAAGGAATGGCACTTTAAATACCACATACGACTTGTGCTATAAGTGTATGGAAGATTTTGAGGAGTTTATGAAGAATGAAGAATGAAAGACAATGGCGCGCTTGCGACAGGTGCGGAAAAGAAATAAAAGTAAAACCAATAAGTGAATTTGAATTTATGCCGATTGGTGATTATTTTACTCCAAGTCCCATTTTTGAAGATTGGAACGTAAGGGGAGAAATTAAAGAGATTCATTCAAACAGATTATTTCCGTTTGGTCGTACATATGATTTATGTCCTAAGTGCAGAAAAGATTTTGAGGAGTTTATGAGAAATGACCGTTAATATTGGAACCAAAACCTATGAAATGAGCCGCAAGCAGGCAAAAGCCATCCTCGGAACGGCTAAGAAACTTGCAAATTGCAACATATACGGCATTGAAAAAGGCAATGTGGTGATTATGCTGAATGAAAAATATGATGACGATATGAGCCTTAAAAAAGCCGTAGAGGAGTATAAAAAGAAAGGGTTCAAGGTGCATTGGAAATGAGGGAGAGAATACATTGCCTTATTTTTGACAACAGGGTAAAACATAATACCAGAAAATTGTACGAAAAAGAGATGCTTTTTTATATCAAGCATTTTCTTAAACACAAAAAAGAGTTTAATATGTCATATTTTGACATCATAAAACAGGCGAGAGGAATTGCTAAAGGGCATTGCGAGTTATGGCTTGAAGTTCGGGCGACTCATGACGCTTGTAAGGGAATTAGATATTGACTTAAAACTTATTATTGAGTGGGGAAATAAGAAATGAAGAAAACACGTTCAAAAATTATAATCAAAACCAGAAAAGGCGGTTACACAAAGATTTATGCCAACGGAAAATGGCAAAAGAAAGTATGTTTCATTGATTATCACGCAGGATGCAGTAACAAAGATGGCATAAAGGTTACTTGCGAATTTGATAGACTGAAAACTGATAAAAATGGTTCGGTTATTTACGACCCAGAAAAAGAAGAAATTGTAAAAGAACACGTAGTTGCAAGAATTTAGGAGCGAGATTATGGAATATCAAAACACAATGCTTTGTAGTGGATATAGCCACGAACTAAAACCTTGCGATCATATAAAGAATTGTGATTTATGTACCGGTCCGAGTGTTGACACATATGGAAATGAGCGATATGTATGCGGTCGTGGAGTTGCAGACTTTAAGTGCAAGAGAGACAATCCGAACTGGAAGCCTTTGACAAAGCAACAATTAATCGAATTATACAAACAAATGCCAGACAGGACAAATATAAGCATTGGAGAATTACTCGAAGGCGCGATAATTGAAGGAATTGTGGAGGGCAACAATGATGGAATTTCAATAGAAAAAATGGTACAGGATATAGCTGACATGGCATTGGACAATGCCACAATCAACAATATTCCGTTTCGTGAATGGATTTATAATGTAAATAATGCTTATGCAAATAAAAAATGCAATCTGACTTCTTGTCGATACAATGCAGATGGCAAGTGTACCAATGATGAGAAGAGAAAAGAGTGTATTGAGGTTTGCGAAAAAGTGCTATGTATGAATTGAAAGGAGATTTTATGAAGAAGAAAATTTTAGCAATTGCATTAGGATTGACATTGTGCTTTGGAATGACCGGATGCGCATCGTGGGACAGATTTGTGGTAGACATGAAAAGCGATGCAAATGGCGGTATGCAGAGAACCATTACTGTATACACAGCAGATGGTAAAGAACTTGCAACATATAAAGGCAAGATTGACCTTAGCACAAACGATGGTGGATATGTTAAGTTTGATTTTAACGGCAAGAGATATATCTATTACAATTGCTTTGTGGAAAGCGTTGCGGATATAAAATAAATAACAATTCAGACCAAGAAAATAGTCTTTAAATAATTTCCGAAATACTAAGAGGTGCGTACAATATTGGTGTGCTAAGAATAGCTTTTACTACTGACTACGCATATTACCGGCTAACAAATGGAGTTAGTCGCTAACCTAAAAACAGTTATAGGCAGAGGTCAAGGCACTTCTGCTTTTTGCGGAGGTGCTTTTTATTTGGCTTCAAAGCAGTTAATCAATGCAGTAAATGGATATGAAAACTACATACAGAGAAAAGGCGTTGATGAACAGGTAATAGATGCCCTTTTGAAAGCGTGCAATGTGGCGATTCGGACGGAAAAAGACGTTGACTATGGATTGACTATAACCGAAAGAACAAAGGCTTTAATCAACGAATATACGCAGAAAAACGCGGGTGGTAGCATATGGGAACTTGAACGATATGCGCAGGATCACGACATTAAAGGCGGATACAAACTTGTGGATCAGTTCTATGAAGTCTTGCGATTAGAGAGCTTTTATCGTTTCGAGAGCTTTATTTACTTTATGGAGCGCAAAAGAAATTGGAGTAAACGGTTTTATTATCCACGCCGCAAGACACTGAATATAGTCGCTCAAGATCTTGAAGATTTGGAAAACCGGAAGATTAAATTTTACGGATTGTCAATGCCATCGCGTGTCGGTAAATCGACTATCTGTATTTTCTTCCTTGCGTGGGTGGCTTTGCGCAGACCAAACAGCCATAGTGCAATGGGTGGTCACTCTGGTATTTTGGCAAAAGGATTTTACAAAGAGCTGATGAACCTTTTTACCACGGAAGAATATACGTTTGCGGAACTTTTTGCTTATTGGCATCCGGAATACGCAAACGCATCAATTCCGACAGACAAGAGCGCGGACGAATTTACGATCACGCTTGGAGATCCGGACAGATTCGCAACCGTAACGTGCCGTGGTATTGATGGAACATGGACAGGAGCGGTCGATGTTTCAAAAGACGGATATTTGTATGTCGATGACTTGGTTCGTGATCGAGAGCATTCATTAAGCCCTACTCGAATGGAAAACACATACCAAGAGTACCTAAACAAGATGGTTGACCGTAAAAATGACGGTGCAAGGGAATTGATGGTTGGTACTCTTTGGAATGTTTTAGATCCATTGGAGCGCATGAGAAAGCAATATGAGCATGATCCACAATACCGATTCCGTAAGATTCCGGCACTTAATGAAAATGACGAAAGCAATTTCGCATATGAAATAAACGGATTTTCCACGGAATACTATCGGGATATGCGAGATAAGCTTGATAATGCCGAATGGATGGCTAAGTTTATGCAACAACCATATGTCCGCGAGGGATTACTTTATACGGATTTGAGACTATTTAACGGAATACTTCCGGATGGAGATTTTCGAAGAATCGGAGTTGTGGATGTTGCCTGGGGCGGCGGCGATAGCTTGTCAATGCCGATTGGGGCAGAATATGAAAACGGTGATGTTTATATTTACGATTGGGTATTCAACAAAGGCACAAAAGAGGTAACAATCCCTCTTGTTGTTGGACGAATTATCGGGAATGAGATTCGTCAGACAAGATTTGAGGGGAATACCGGAGGAGATCTGTATTGCCAATATGTAGATGAAAAGCTACAGACACAGGACTATAAATGCTCATGCACAAGCAGAAAAGCACCAAACAAGGTTGAAAAGTTATCGAAGATCATAGCATATTCTGGGGATATTAAGAGAAAATTCATATTTCTTGATACGCATCGTCCGACACAGGAACAAATGAAGAAAGATTCAGATCTTGGAGTAACGAGATATTACAGAAATGACGAATATCAAGCGGCTATGGATGAACTCTCTATGTTTGTAAGTATTGGCGGTAATGACCACGACGATGCAGCGGACGGTTTAACTCAGCTTGAAATGTTTATAGAAAACCCAAACAATACCGCAAAGGTAGAAGCGGCAGTAAACCCATTTAGGAGGTATTAGGATATGACAACGGACAAATATCTTTCACAAATAAATAGATGTGATCATGTTATCAAAAACAAAATGTCTGAAATTCAAAAACTTTCCAATATGGCAACTTCCATTTCCGTATCTCCCAAAGAGGTTGATGTGCAGTCTTCCGGAGATCCGGACAAAATGGGAAGTGCTGTTGCTAAAATTGCAGACCTGCAGAACGAGATAAAAGAACTTGTGTGCGAATTCGTGGATAAACGCCGGGTTATTATCGGGCAGATTGACAGTATGGAAAATACAGATGTGTATATTGTCCTGTATGCGCACTATGTTGATAATAAGGACTGGAATTTAATTTCTGTAGAAATGGGATATTCCTACAGAAATATCATGAACCTCCGAAAGAAGGCTATTCGGGAGTTTGAGAAGAAATTCGGCGGGATTTATCTTGGAAAGAGTGCATAAAAGTGCACAATAGTTCACACTCTTTCACAACATTTCCTAAAATTTGCATGGTATACTAAAAGAGTAGAAAAGCAAATTCCTACAACCCCCAAAAGCATATAACCCGTAAAAGGCACTGTCAGAAATGGCAGTGTTTTTTATTTACAAGAAAGAGACTTCTATGGAAAAAGTAACTATATATTGCCCGGATTGTGGAAGAATTGCCGGACATTATGATGGGAGATCTACGATAGATCATCCGTGTAAATGTAAAAAATGCAATCATATTGTGATTTATCGCGTGGCAACAGGCAAAATTGAAACAAAGCCAATACCAAAACGCGCTTGCAGTAGTGGAGTTTTATTTATATGAATACACAGTATTTTCACGACCTTGTAAAAGGCAGATATGGAAGAAAAATTGCATATACGAATGTAAATACAATAACCGCTAACAATGTTGTTAAGGTTATTGGAAGTACTATAGGTGTATTTAATTGGAATAAACCGGTTATCAAGTATTTGTGGCACTATTACAAGGGCGACCAACCAATATTGTACAGGCATAAGCTAACCAATGAAGATATTACAAACAAGATTGTCGAGAACCACGCATACGAAATTGTTCAGTTTAAGGTAGGGCAGACGTATGGCGAACCAATCCAGTTTATTAGCCGCAAAGATGATGAAGCTATCAATAAAGCGGTTGACATACTTAATGATTTTATGGCGGATGCCAATAAGCAGGAGAAAGACATTAAAGCTGGAGAGTGGCAATCTGCAACAGGCACATCATTCAAAGCGGTTCAACCTAAAAATGGAGATGTGCCATTCAGAATTGTGGCACCTACGCCAATGAATACTTACGTTGTTTACAATGAAAGCACCGAAGAACAGATACTTGTCGTGCAGGAGCTTAAAGATGAAGATGGAAACTGGTATAAAATGGCTTTTTCCGACACAATGTCTTTTAGAATTGTTGACAGTAAAGTAGTTGAAGCGAAACTGCACACATATGGTGAAATCCCTATTGTAGAGTTTCCTAATAACCACGAAAGAATATCTGATATTGAACTTGTAATAGGTATGTTGGATGCTATTAACAACATGCAGTCTAACAGAATGGATAGTATACAGCAGTTTGTTGAGTATTGGGTTAAGTTTGTTAATTGTGAAATTGACGAAGAGAACTTTAAGAAAATGAAAGAAAATCACGCATTGGTTGTTAAGCCAATGAATAAAGATAACAAGTCTGATGTCGATATTATGACACAGGAGCTTAATCAAACGCAATGCCAAGTTGCTAAAGATGATTTGTGGGATAACACATTATCAATATTGGCAATTCCTAACAAACAAGGTAACACCGGCGGAGATACACAGGGGGCAGTTGAATTAAGAAATGGTTGGGACTTTTCTAAAACAAGAGCAAAGTTGAAAGACCCTATTGTTAAATCGTGCGAAAAGCGATTAGCTGTGGCAGTTCTTAATATTCTAAGACTTGCCGGAAAAGATTTAAAGCTGTCAGTTAGAGATTTTGATGTACAGATAAATCATAGCCCACAAGACAATATGTACACTAAGGCACAGACATTGCTTTTACTTTTACAAGCTGGCATACATCCACTTGTTGCAATTAAGACAGTTGGGTTATGGGGCGATTCTGAAAAAACATATGTATTATCTAAGCCATATTTAGATAATCTATACAAAACTATTAAAGATGTAGAAGAGCAAGAAAAGAAAGCACAAGAGATAGTTAATCAACTCAATAACAATCAGCAAAATAAGGCAGTTATCGAATAATCGGTAGCTGCTTTTATTTTATACATTTTGCAGCTATGCGGTAAATAGCAGAAAACACAGCAGGAGCGACCTGCGGTAACAAAAGCGTGTGTTTAACGGAGGTAATTATGACAAGAGAAGATGTATTAAAACTTTTCCCAGAGGCAACAGATGAACAGATCACAAATCTTCTTAATCAGAACAATTCAGAAGTTGCTACGGAGAAAAACAAGGCAAAGCAGTACAAGGCTAAGGCTGACACAGCAGACGACTTACAGAAACAGCTTGATGAAATACAGGCTGGCAATCTGACAGAGCTTGAAAAGGCAAATAAAGCCTTAGAGACAGCTAATCAGCAGATAGCAGATTTACAGAAAAATAATGCTATCAGAGACCAGAGGGAAGCAGCTATGACTAATTTCAAGATTACTGCTGAACAGGCAAAGACAGTTGTTAAAGATGATGGAAGCCTTGATTACACCGAACTTGGCAAGATTATGTCCGAGAAAGAAACAGCTGCGGCACAGGCTAAGGAACAGGAAATTGCAAAACATCAGGATATTCCGGGCGGTGGCAGTAATAAAGGTGGTGCAGACAATAAGACAAATGCTGAAAAGATAGCAGAAAGCCTTATATCTAATGCACCTAAGAACAATGACGTTTTATCACATTACATTCAACAATAACAGGAGGTAAAAAATGGCAAAGGAAATGAATATGCAGTATGAAAAGACTTCATACGCAGGAGATGTTCAGATTTTAAAGAGAGAGCCTAACGAAGCAATCCCATTAACACTTGATTTTTCAACGGTAACAGAAAAGGATGCGAATGGAAAGAAGATTGTAAAGGCTGGTACACCAGTAAACAAGTCAGGTGTGGCTGATAATACAGCAACAGCAATCGGAATCTTAAGATTTGATGTAACAGAAGACAGACCACAGGGAGTAGCGCTTAAAAAGGCATATCTTAACACAAAGGTAGCAGAAGCACACTCAGGCGTTACATATGACGCAACAGTTAAGACAGCTCTTCCAATGATTGTATTTGAATAATAACAGGAGGTAAACAGATGTTAATTAATGAAGTATTAGACAGCAAGTCTATCGCATTATCGGCAACAGAAAACGCTAGTAATCAGATACCTTATCTTGGTTTACAGTGGTTTCCAGAAAGAAAGAAGCAGGGGCTTGATTTAAGTTGGATTAAGACACACAAGGGTTTGCCGGTTTCGCTTGCGCCATCTAACTTTGACACAATCCCAACTCTTAGAGCTAGAGGCGGATTAAGTAAGGAAAAAACACAGATGGCATTTTTCCGTGAGGGAATGACAGTCGGTGAAGAGGAAATGCTTGAAATCGAGCGTATTCAATCAGAAGACGACCCTTACCTTGCAAGTGCTTTATCAAGCGTATATGACGATACTAACAACCTTGTAAGCGGTGCAGAAGTTGTACCAGAGCGTATGAGAATGTCACTTCTTTCTACAAATGCAGGTCATCCGGTAATTGCTATCGTAAGTGATGGCGTTCAGTATGCTTACGATTATGACAAGGATGGTTCATACGCAAAAGACCATTACGCAAAGTTATCCGGCACAAGCATGTGGAGCGATACAGCTAATTCAAAGCCACTTACAGACCTTAACAATGCAAGAAAGAAGTTACAGAAGCAGGGTAAGATTGCTAGATACGCACTTATGAACAGCAATACATTCCAATATCTGCTTGACAATGCACAAATAAGAAACTCAATTCTTGCACAGAACCTTACAGCAACTATTGAGGTTGACGATGATACTGTTATTTCGGTGGTACAGAAGAGGGCGAAGCTCACTATCGTACTTTACGATAAGATGTACATTGATGATGATGGCAAAGAACAGTACTTCTACCCGGATAACAAGGTTACACTTCTTCCAGAAGGCAGCCTTGGCAGCACTTGGTTTGGCACTACACCGGAAGAAAGAACTGCAAGACAGGTAGCTGATGTTGATGTAACAACATATGGTGTAGGTATTACAGTCGCTACAAAGACAGAGTATGGACCACCTATGAAGATGTCAACATTCGCATCCGAGGTTGTACTTCCATCATACGAGAATATGGATAGCACATTCGTATATGAGGTTCATAGCGAAGAGTAGGGGGTGCAACTATGAAATATCCATATATAGTGATTCATAATGGTAAATGGTATAACGCAGGAGAAGAGGTGCCGGAGAATAATTCTCCGGCACCTTCCGTTGGGTATACAAAGACCGAAATCAACAGAATGAGTACCGCAGACTTGCAAAAACTTGCCGCAGAGCATGGAATTGAAAACGCACAAGCGACAAGTGGCGCGGAACTGAAAGAAATTCTGATTGCAAAGTTTAATCTGTAGGAGATCGCTTATGTCATACACACTTGTCGAACAGGTAAAGATTCGCTTAAAACAATTTCATATAGAAGAGGTAGAGGACGAAGCGACCGGGGAGAAGTCCGATAAAGTTGTGTTTGATGAAAAAGAATGTAACCCTTTGATTGAACAGCTTTTAGAGCAGGCAAGAAAAGAGATTATCAGCAGACGGAACTATCCGGACACATACACGCAAGACCAGATTGACAGTGATGTTAAGAACTATGAAAACATTATGGTCAATTTGGCAGTGTACGACCGGTCACAGGCAGGAGAAGCATACATGGCAAGTTTCTCCGAAAACGGCGTGAGCAGGACATGGAAAGACCGTGAAAGCCTTTTTGCTGGTGTATTTCCGTTTGTTAAAGCTATGTAAATATCGCCTATAGGGCATTAAAGAAGATTGAGCGTGACCATTATGGTTGCAGGCGGCGCACATTAAGCGGTGGTGGGCAGTGCGTCAAAAGGAGATTCAAATGAAAAGTATTTTGATTCAAACTTATCTTGTGGCACTGCCAATAGTGCTTGGATATATAGTTTGGCTTCTTAAACAGCAAAAGAAAAGCAGGGATGCGAACAGCAAAGGAACAATGCTCCTTTTGCGCGTCCAGCTTATTGAATACCATGCAAAGTACACCAGAATCGGAGAAATACCGTCATATGCCTATCAAAACTTCTGTGAGATGTATGATGCGTACCATGCGTTAGGTGGAAATGGAATGGTTACGAAAATGAAACATGAGATTGAAGAGATTCATATAGGGAAAGGAGATAAAAGCCATGAGGAATTGGAAGGATTGGACTAAGAAAGCCGGCATCCGAGCAATCAAGACTGTTGCGCAGGCAGCGATTGCCGGAATCGGAACGGCGGCATTTATGGGCGCGGTGGATTGGAAATATGTTCTTTCTGCATCAGTCCTTGCCGGAGTGTTATCGCTTCTGACAAGTGTTGCCGGAATCCCAGAGGAAAACACCAATGCTTGACATTAACAAGCAGGAAATGAAATATTCGCAATCCGGTCAGAGGGTATTCATTCCACAAACTGACGAAAATGGAGATATTGTCTATGAAGGGTACAAGGATTCCGATGGAAACTTTGTACCTTATTTAGATTCCGAAGGCAACAAGATTCCAAAAGGCGAGGAAGTTGAAGGGTTTTCAGAACCTACGACATTCCAAGCCAATATCAGCAATAAGCTGTCGGAAGCCCTTGTGAAAGAATTTGGAATTGATGATAGTACATCATACTGTCAGCTTGTCACGGATAAAGGATATTTGCCACTGAAAGCCGGTGATGTGGTGTGGAAACGTTCGGAGGTCAAACGCACTGATGATGGACTTGTGGATTCAGAAACCGCAGATTACATCGTAAAAGGCGTTGCAGACGAAGGACTGACCACGGATTTGTTTCTTCTTCGGAAGAATATTAAGTAGGTGATTGCGTGGCAAAGAAAACTATTTCAATGACACTATCCACTAAGTCCATACAAGCCGCCATAAAGGAATTAGAAAAGTACCGCGATAGTTTACAAGCTAAATGTGATTTACTTGTTTCTAGGCTTGCACAGATAGGTCAGACAGCGGCAATACAACACATATCGGAATCCCCATTAGGAAACACGATAACGGTAAGGGTGGATAAAGCACCACAGTTAATGACTTCAAATGCGATTCTCATTGCGACCGGAAAAACGGTAACGGCAGAAGATAGAGAACCATTCTATACTTTGTTGGCGGTAGAGTTTGGAGCCGGTATTTTTTATAATTCCGCAGAGAACCCCAAAGCACCGGAACTTGGATTCGGTGTCGGCACTTATCCTGGGCAAATACACGCTTTTGAAGATGGTTGGTACTATTGGGATGATAAGACCGAAACATGGCGTTATACCCACGGTATCAAAGCCACAATGCCTATGTATAATGCGGAACAACAGATTATTCAACAGTATGTAAAGATTGCAAGGGAGGTATTCGGTGGAAAATGAGTTAAATAGTTGGGCACTTGATTTTGAAGATACCTTATGTTCCCTTTTGAAATCGTACATGGAAAGCAATGTAAAAGGAATTAAAGTGACGCAAGATGAAGAATCGGGCGGCACCGCAACATTCCCGACACTTTTAATCAGACAAATCGGTGGCACAGAAGCCGGAAGGACTAATGAAGCAAAGACAATCAACGCAATTCGCCCAACATTTCAGATTACAATTACAAACAAAGGTTCAAGAAAAGCAACTAAGGACATCGCAGCATATGCGGTGTCTTTTTTTAAGCAACAAATGTTTGAGGTATCAAATGTAATCACAACAATTTCCAAGCAAGTGCGAACGGTTACATTCCGCGCGACTCGCGTAATTGGAAACGTTGAGCATTTAGATCAGCTATAAGCAGAAAGGAAGTAGAAAATATGGCATCAACAAGTTATAAAACGCGTGTCATTGTAAAAGAGCACACGGACAAACAGGCTGACTTTGCAGGAACATACAATCTTTTGGTCGCAGCTAAGTCAGTTCCAAGCCCTGCATCACCGCCAAACACTGTTGAGTCAACCACAATGGAAGATGACCAGCAGACTTTTGAAAAAGGAATTAAGACTTCTGATTCAAGAGAAATCACAGGAAACCTTGAAAAAGAATATCTTTCAAAGGTGGATGGATATGGAGATAAAAAACTTGATATTATCCATCTGTACGGAACGGACGGTATCGGCGGTGTAGCGAAGTACGCATATGTAGGAACTGCAACAGCCACACCTAACGATGTAGGTGGAAACGATGAAATCCTTGAAATGACGGTAACAGTTATTCCAAGCACGGCATCAGAGCTTGTTACAGATAAGCTGACTGTCGTTGATAACAACGATGGAACATTCACTGTAACAGTGGTGGGGTAAAAAGCCTATCGGACGAGCAATCGACCGCACCGATAGGCGAGGATGAACGGTCGATAGCAGAACTTGAAGCAATAAGATAAGCAACAATGGGGCGGTGGCAACACTGCCCCTTGCCAATATAGGGCAGAAAGGCAAGGTAAAACATGAAAGTTAAATTAGGTGGAAAAGAATATACAATTCAGTTTGCAACAAGACCATCGTTAAAATCACATATCTTACAGGATATTATGAAGACACAGGACATGGAAGATATTTCTTCTATGGAAGATATTCTTCTTGAAACACTTCCTAAGACACTTCTTGTAGGATTGCAGATGCATCACAATGAAGAATTTGGATATGATTACAAAACAAACGATGGTTACGATGAGAAGCTTGAGAAGGTGTCTGACATTCTCTATGAAGCGATTGACACAAACGAGATTAACTGCATGGATTTATTTGCTGATATGCAGAAGGAAATGATGACAAACGGTTTTTTAGCGCAGATGATGGAGTCGTTGGAGAGAGCACAGGAGCAGGAGAAGGAGGAGAAAAAGACCCCATCCAAAGCGAAAGCCAAGAATTAACATGGGAATATTACGTTGCGGAAATCCGTCCGTTTTACCTTGTGGTAACGAAAGGCTACGGATTTTCCGTTGATGATATAGATATGATGAATCCAGAGTTGCTTAAGCCTTATGTGGATGCATATAAGACAGAATGGAAGCAACACGACATGGAAATGTATATGTGGTTCGGCAGATATGCAACATCAGCATTTGTGACCGCAATAGACGCGACATTCGGTAAGGGTAATAGTAAGTACGTGAAAGAAACTTGCTATGATTCCATCGAAAAGCATAATACGGACGATCCCGATGCAGAGATACGAGAAATGCTTAAGGCAGAAGAAGCATGGGCGGCTGAATCAAGGAAATCACATTTACCAAAGCCAAAGATAGTTTAAGAAAAGAGGTATTGCTATGGCAGTAATTATCGGAAGTGCGAGACACGATGAACACGGAAATTGCTATTCTGGTGGAAAAGCCGGAGACCAGACCGGACAGGAAGTGTCTACGCAGAAGTTTTACAACCATTCTAAGGGATGGTACGTGCTAAGGGCGAAGGACGATAGGGTTGCGGAGAAGTTAGCCGAAGCTATGCAGATTGCATCTGACAACAAAAATATCGGCTATGACCAATCGGGACGCTACGGAGTCATTAAACATGGTATTAACACAAAGGTCAAGACGGAATGCGATTGTTCTTCTCTTGTACGTGCTTGTATTATCTATGCATCCGGTAAGGATGTGGGAGATTTCAATACATCTAATGAACGACCGGTAATTTTGAAATCCGGTTTGTTTGATGATATGGGTTCTTATCATGCCGGGTTTGTTCTTCACAACGGAGATATTCTTGTGACACGCACAAAAGGACATACAGTGATTGTTGTAGGAGGTGCGAAGAAAAGCAAAGGAAAGTATTATCCGAAGTATACCGGAAATTCCGGTTCAATAGTCGAAGCATTAAAAGCGGTTGGGGAAGATGATGTGTCGAAAGAACATCGTGCGGAAATCGCAAAAAAGAACGGATTTTCCAATTTCAAGTTTACATCAGAGGAAAATTCAAAGATGATTTCTCTTCTGAAAAAGGGAAAACTGAAAAAGTAATTCAAGGGCGGTAGGGGTCAAATCCTACCGTCTTTTTCTAAAACTAAATAAAGGAGGTGTAACTGTTGGAATTAGAAACCTTAGAGGTCAAGATTCAAGCGCAGGCAAGACAGGCTAATGGTCAGATCGACGCACTGATAACAAGGTTAGGAAAACTATCTTCATCCTTGCAAAGCATAGATTCTAGCGGAATTAACCGGTTATCAACCGGAGTAAACCGATTGTCAAACTCAATGAGTGCCATGCGCAGTGTTGATTCAAGGTCATTCTCGACTCTTGCAAGAAACATCAAAACGCTTAGCAACATTGACACAGGAAAGATAAATGCAGCAGCCGGAGCAATGCGACAGATTTCAAAGTCGGTAAGCTCGTTTTCCGGTATGTCAAAATCGGTGCGAGGGTTATCGGAATTAGCCGGAGGAATCAAGCAACTTGGTTATACAAGCTCAACAAAGGCTATCGAGAATATACCAAAACTTGCGGTTGCAATGCGACAGCTTATGTCCGAACTGTCGAAAGCCCCTAGTGTAAGCCGGAATATTATTGACATGACAAATGCATTGGCAAAATTATCACGTACCGGTGGAGCGGCAGGAACAGCGGCAAAAAGCATCACAAGCTCATTTAGTGGATTTAGTTCCAGTGCTTCTGCGGTTACCAAGAAGTCGTTTTCTCTTGCGTCAGCAATCGGAAAAGTGTATGCAACGTACTGGACTTTATTTCGCGGATTTAGGCTACTTGGAGATGCCATTGACATATCATCCTCACTGACAGAGGTTGAGAACGTTGTAAGGCAGACATTCGGGCAGTATGAAAGTCTAATTAACAATTTTGCAAAAACATCCATTGAAAAATTTGGTATGTCTGAATTGTCTGCAAAACAGTTTGCAAGCCGTTTCCAAGCCATGGGAACTGCCCTTGATATTCCACAGGGGAAAATGGCAAATATGTCTATCCGGTTGACAGAATTAGCCGGAGATATGGCTTCATTCTATGATGTGAGTCAAGAAGATATTGCCAAGAGTCTGCAATCTGTATTTTCCGGTACTACGGCACCTATGCGGCGTTATGGTATCGACTTGACACAGGCAACATTAAAGGAATGGGCATTAAAGCAAGGACTTGATGCGAACATTTCCTCAATGACGCAGGCTCAAAAAGCCATGTTGCGTTATCAGTATGTGCTTGCGCATACAACCAATATTACCGGAGACTTTGCCAGAACAGCCGATAAACGAAACTTTTGTTTCATGTGTCGCGCGGCATAGCAATATGTCGATGAAAAATCGGGTAAAATCGGTGAAGGCTAAGTTGACTTAGCACGAACATTTTTGTATAATATGTTTGAGGTGATTTAATGCGAACATATTATATCTACAAAGCAACAAATAAAATAAACGGAAAATCTTATGTCGGTCAAACTTGTGATTTTCATAGCAGAGTGTGGCAACATCAAAGGTGCTACGAAAAAGAAGATTGCGACTTTCATAGAGCAATTAAAGAATTCGGGTTTGACAACTTCTCATGGGAAATCATCGAAACGTGTGAAAGCGAAGATGGAGCCTGTGAGTTGGAAAAGTATTACATTGAAAAATTTAACACCTATCGAGATGGCTATAATATGACCAAAGGTGGGAAAGGCGCGCCGTATCATAACGCCAGGGCAGTTGTTTTGCTGACGCTTGACGGACGGTACATTAAGCGTTATGATAGTGCAATGGATGCAGAAATTGACGGATTTAATAATACGGATGTTCTGCTTAATTGTAAAGGAAAAAGGCGGCAGACAAAGGGCTATATGTTCATGTTTGAGGATGAGTATGAATCAAACGGAGCGAAAACCTATAGAAAGCCGGAACCTAACGGAATGAGAAGCATTATTCAATGTGATATGGAAGGAAATTTTATACAGAAATTTAAAAGTTTGCAGGAAGCGGCTAGGGTTACCGGAACAAATAGAACAACTATTTCCGGTGTGCTTTCAAATACTTATAAGTCGGCAAATGGATATATTTTTGTATACGAAGAAGATTTCCCAATAAAAGATTTGAGTATCTATAAAAAGCGCAAAAAAGGAAGAAAAATTGCGCAAGTGGATGCGAAAAGCGGAGAGATTATAAGAGTGTTCGATAGAATATCCGAAGCAGGGGAATCTCTTGGAGTTAATTACAAAGCAATACATAAGGTAATTGACCAAGAGGGACGAACTGCTTATGGTTATAAGTGGATAAGCCAATAAGCTAATACCGAGATAAGGCTATAAAATAAAAGTTATAGCACATTGTAGAGCGTAGGGATTGAACCTATGCTCTTTTCTTATGGAAAGAGTGTAGAATATAACATCTCCAAGAGTATCCGACAGCCACAATGCTGTGGTTGAAAATGTACGCCGAACTTATGGGAAACCATAAGAAGTAGAGGATAAAAAGCCTTTACGATAACATATTGACATGGCATAACCAGATAACCATGCTTAAAGAGAACTTCAAAGCACTTGGAGCGGTTGTTGGTGGTGGTTTAATCAATGCATTCAAGCCATTTATCAAGGTACTTAATTCAGTTCTGCAAAAGGTGATTTCTTTTGCGGAAATGGTAACAAATGCTTTAGGTTCTATCTTCGGATGGAAATATGAAGCAAGCAAAGGAGCAGGAATCAGCGGTCTTGCTGATGATATTGGAAGCGCATCTGATGGCATGGATGATTTGAGTAATGCCGCAGGAAACGCAGGAAAAAACACAGGCGGTATCGCAAAAAATGCCAAGAAAGCAAAAAAGGAAATCCAACAGGCAACTCGTGCATTTGATGAATTAAAGGTTATTTCAAAGCAGAGTAAAGACAACGCTTCCGGTTCTGGAAGTGGTGGAAGTGGAAGTGGTGGCGGTTCTGGCTCTGGTGGTTCTGGTGGTGGAGATACCGGAAAACTGGTTCAGACCGACACGATTTTTAAGAAATTCAAAAGCGACATCAAAGACCTTGAAGGACTTGGAAAAGCAATCTCCGGCGCTCTTATCAATGCAATGCGAGGCATCGAGTGGGATAAGGTATACGCCAAAGCGTCCGGCTTTGGTAGTGGACTTGCCAAATTCCTTAACGGACTATTTAAAGGGCAAAAAGGAACAACGCTTTTCGGAGAAACCGGAAAACTGATCGCAAATTCATTAAACACGGTGCTTCATGGATTGGATTCGTTTGGAACGACATTTAATTGGAAGCAATTTGGAAATTCAATCGCAGACGGAATAAACAAGTTTTTCCAAAACTTTGACTTTGCATTATTGGCTAAAACGCTTAATTCGTGGGCGCAGGGCGCGTTTGATACAGTTACGACAGCATTAAGTAAAATTTCATGGAAGGATGTATGGAACGGAGCAAAGGAGTTTTTAAGCAACCTAGATGTAAAAACAGTTGGAATCATAATCGGTGCGTTGACAATCAAAAAAATTCTTGGATTACATCTTGCAAAAACCGCACTTGATATAATCGGAACTTCCATTTCAAAAGCAATAGCCGGTTCACTTGCATCAAGGCTTGGCGTTGAAATTGCGGCAAATGAGGGAATCTCGACAGTATTGTCTACCGCTTTGTCAAAAAAAATAGGTGGGGCGTTTGCTACACTTGGAACAACTGTTTCAGCTGGTGTCAAAGCTTTATTCGGTAGCGGTGCGGCAGAGAGCGCACTTTCTTTTATCAGCCCGGTAGCAAAAGCTATAACCGGGATTGGCTCTGTTGCGATTGGCGCATTTACTGCAATATCAAACTTTGTGACCATGTTAAAGAACGGATTCAGTTGGCTTAATGAAGCACTTATGCTTGTCGGAGTTACGATTACGGCAGTCGGAGCGGTTATTTTAGGGGTAGCGGCAGCACCTGCAGCGATTACCGCAGGAATAGTAGCCGGTGTTGCAACGGCGGCTGTAGTAGTCAAGGATCATTGGAAAGAAATAAAAGGAATTTTCTCAAAAGCAGGAGATTGGTTTAATACTAATGTGATTAAGCCAATAAGCGGTTTTTTTAAGGGATTATGGGAATCTGTTTCCGGTTTTTTCTCTTCTTTATGGAAAGATATATCCGGTGTATGGAAAACAGTTTCTGGATGGTTCAATACTAATGTTATAACTCCTATTGTTTCATTTTTCCAAGGATTTTCGAAAAGAGTTGGTCAAATCTTTGAAGGATTGTGGATCATTGTCAAGGCTGTATGGATTGTTGTTTCTGATTGGTTTAAATCAAAGGTAATAGAGCCAATAAAGAAGAATTTTGAATTATTGAAATCGGCAGTATCAACTGCATTCAAGGTTCTATGGACAACTGTAAAATCGGTATGGGCGGTGGTTTCCGGTTGGTTTAAGGAGCATGTTACAACACCTATCAAGAATGCTTTTAGCTCAGCAAAAGAATCTATTCAGAAAGCTTTTAGCGCGGCAAAGACAGCGGTAACCGGGGCGTGGAATAGTGTTTCTAGTTGGTTTAAAGAACATGTAACCACCCCGATAAAAAATGCTTTCTCGAAGATGAAAGAAAGTGTAGCTGAAATATTCAGCAAATTATGGAATAGCGTGAAAAGTGGTGTTGCCGGGGCAATGAACACCGTAATTTCAAGAATTGAAACAGCAATAAATTCATTGATCGGTGGAGTGAATACCGTTTTGAGAGGGTTCAACAGTGTTGTTTCTGCGGCGGCTAAAGTAGCAAAGGTAAAGTGGAGCGGAGTCGATCTTGTGCCGAAAGTGAGCCTACCTAAAGTAAAGGCTTATGCAACGGGCGGTTTTATGGATAAATATAGCATAGCAACAGTTGGAGAAAATGGACTTCCGGAAATTATGGGAACAGTCGGAGGTAAGCCAGCGGTCGCAGGAAGCCAAGAAATTACCGGAATCAAAGATGCTATCAATTCAACATCTGCGCAAGAGGTTTCCTTACTGCGACAACAAAATCAGTTATTACAAGCTATTTTACAGAAAAATTTCGGAATTACTACAAACGACATAGGAAAAGCTGCAAGGGATTATGGTAGAGAACATTACAATCGAACCGGAGACAATGTATATGTTTTTTAGTGACTTCTATAATAGAACGTGATATAATTCTAAATAAATCATATCACAAGAAAGGAGTCATTATGAGAAACACAAAAAAATTATTAGTAGCGATGGGATTGGCATTTGCCGTTTTGATTTCGGCTATGCCAATCCAAAATGCAGATGGGGAACAGATTGTTGCACAGGCGGCAACTATCAAATTAAGCAGAAAGACTCTTAATTTAAAAATTGGAGAATCCGTAACATTAAAGATAAGCGGAATGAGGAAAACTGCTAAATGGAGTAGTGGCAATAAATATGTTGCTTCTGTAAACAAGTCTGGAAAAGTTCTGGCGGTTGGAGAAGGAACAACGTACGTAAAAGCAAAAATTGCAAAGAAAACGCTTTCTTGCAAAGTTACCGTCACTTCTTCCTTTAATGCGAACAAGGTAAAGAAAAACATCTCAATTGAATACCAAGATAGTGGTCATGGAGTTGTTGCTATCTTGAAAAACAACAACAAGGTAAATGTTGATCTGGACGCAAAACTTGTATACTACAAAAACGGTAAAATGCTGGATAGCAAAAGCGATTGTAACAGAGCTTTTGAATCCGGTAAGGAATGTGTTCTTTATTTTGACGCACCGAGCGATTCTGATTATAACGATGTTTCTTATGATAACTATAAAATGTCGTTGAGTGTTGATGAAGCAACAAATGCTGTTTGTGATGTTCGCAATATAATGGTTCAATCGGACATTGGAGCAGATAATGTTACGGTTGAAGCTACAAACGATTCCGGAAAAGATTTTTCATTTGTGAAAATTTCTTGCGTAATGTATGATGCATCTGGCAACTTGATCAAATATGATTATCATTATGCAGAATGTGAAAAGAATGGAGATACAGATTATTTTTCATTTAGTTTTCCGTACGATTCAAATTACGATACGATCTATCCGAGCAGTTATAAGATATATGTTGATGAAGCATATACATATACTTGGTTACAATAAAAATTGAAAGATAAATGATACTTAAGCCGTGGAAACACGGCTTATTTTAATTCAAAAGCTGATTGACACAAAATCAAAAATAGTCTATCCTTATTACTAAGGAAACAACCTTATCCGTGAAGATGCGGATTACTTACTTGAACGCCATACTGTACGAAAGAGGAAACCAATGTGATTTCACAACCGGTTTCCTCTTTTTTATTCAGATAAAAATGTATGGAGGTAGACACGAATGAAAAAATCACAACTTATGCTTAAGATTCAAAATAGCATTGAGGTATTTGAGAATCCGATATTCGGACAGATTAGAATGTCCATGGTCGATGATGAACCGATGTTTTGCCTTGTTGATGTTTGCAGGGCATTGGAAATGTCAAACAGCCGTATTGTTGCTGATAGACTAGACGAGGATGAACGACGTAAGTTAAACTTACCCCGTCAAGGAGAAACTTGGTTTGTTACTGAATCCGGCTTATATGCGGTTATTCTTCGGAGTGACAAACCGAACGCAAAGAAGTTTCGCAAGTGGGTAACATCCGAGGTTCTCCCTACAATACGTAAAACAGGTGGGTATGTCAATAATGATGAATTATTTATTTCCACTTACCTACCGTATGCAGATGAAAACACTAAGCTGATATTTTCACAGACATTAAAAACTGTTAGAGAGCAGAATGAAACCATTAAAAGACAGCAGAAAGAAATCATCCATAAGGAAGATGTTATTATCGGACTTGTTGATGATATTGACTTGGCGACCAAGAGACAGCGGATAACGCAGATTGTCCGTTTTGGTGCCGATGGAAAGTATCAAGAACGCTATTCGTTGCTTTATGGAGAATTTGAAAGGAAATATCACTGCAACCTTAAATCAAGGATGGAAGGGTGCACACTCAAGCCAAAAGTAAGAAACAAGATGGATTATATCGACAGGGAAATGGGAATGATTCCGCAGTTGTACGAAATCGCTTGCAAACTTTTTGAAAACGATGTAGAAAAGCTGAAATCTGAATGGGAATCAGTAGTAGCTTAAAATTTAATCAAATGGATAGCATCTACCAAACGGTAGGTGCTATTTTTATACCAATTTTTAGGAGGTAAACGATGGGATATGGCGGATATTTAGTAAAGTTTGGGAATTATACCATACCGAACAATTTAATAAAGCAGGACACGTTTAGTTCCTATGTAAATATGCAGGACAAAGACCCTTGGACGGATGAAAACGGATATGAGCATCGTGATGCCGTGGAACTGAAAGCCCTAAAGGTCGAATTTGAAACCAAAGCCATGCTGACCGAAAAGCAGTTTGATGATTTTTGGAAGAATATTGAGAAGAACTATACCAAGGCAAAGGAGCGCGGTGGCTATATCACGGCATACGTGCCGGAAAAACGCGGATATGTGACACAGTACGGATATATCGCTGATATTCAGCCTACGTTCTATTCTGTGGCAAATGGGAAGATTAAGTATGACGCAATCAAGTTTTCATTTATAGGCGGTGTGTATGATAAATAGCAATTTGAAAGAAAAGTATTGGGATTCCGCGACAGATAAACAGATGGTCATATCTGTTGTTGGAACGAATCAGAAAATAGACAATTCGATGCTTGAAATCGGTACGTTTGCGCTTGAAGAAAGTCTTTGTTCGGAGTCTGAATTAAAGTTTGGAGCGTGCGAAGCGAATTGCGTAAAATTCACAGCAAGAAACACCGCAGGAAACATTATCGGAAAGACAATCTCTATCGAAGAAACGATTGACGGAGATGCCGAAAATCCGATGCCATACGGAGTTTTTAAGGTGGCATCCGATGTTCCTACGGCTGACCGAACAAAACGGCAGATTACGGCATATGACGCTATGTACGACATTATCAATACAGATGTAAAGTCTTGGTATGCAGGACTTAGCTTTCCAATGACGCTTAAACAGTTCCGTAATAGCTTTTTTGCACATCTTGGAATTGCGCAAGTTGAAACAAGCCTTGTCAATGATTCCATGACTGTCAATAAGACGATTGTAGCCACACAGACGGACGATTCAAGCGTAGTCACAGAAGAGTCTGCTATCAGTGGAAAAACCGTTGTAACGGCAATCTGTGAGATTAACGGATGCTTTGGAAATATCAACCGGAATGGCAAGTTTGAGTATGTCTTTCTGAAAAAAATCGTAAGCGCACTTTATCCGGCAGAAGATTTATTTCCATCTGACAATTTATTTCCGTCTGACGCAAATACAGAGTCCATGACCGGACACTATATCACGTTTGATTACGAGGACTTCCAAAGCAAGGAAATCACACAGCTAGAAATCAAGACAAGCGAAGATAACGCTGGTGCTATTGTTGGAACTGCCGGAAACAACTATTCGATTACAGGAAACTTTCTTGTATCAGACAAGACCGGAGCAGAGCTGGAACAGATTGCAAATAACCTATTGCCTATTATGGCACAGGCGGCATACACACCGATTAAAAGTTGCACCTGTGTCGGAAATCCATGTCTGACACTTGGGGAACCAATCCGATTCAATACCACGAGAGAGATTGTTGAAACGTATCTATTGCAACGCACTTTAACCGGAGTACAAAGCAAGAGAGATTCAATCTCGGCACAGGGCACGCAGACGCACTCTGCAAAGGTTAATTCTATTAGAGATACGATTGAAAGCGTGGAAAGACGTACCGGAAAGCTAGAGAGGAACGCAGACCATCTTCAATCCACGTATGAGGATTTAGAGGAACAGACAAATACCAAATTTGAGCAGACCGCAAAAAGCATTTCCGCAGAAGTCGATCGTGCACAAAAAGCGGAAGGGCAATTAGATGCATCATTGGAATTGAAGTTAGGCAGAGATGAAAACGACCAAGTCGTTTCGATGATTAATGCAAGTGCCGACCAGATTACGCTTAACGGAAACAGACTCATAGTCAACAGCAATAACTTCCAGCTTGATGGCGATGGCCGAGTGTCAATCGTTGATTCATTGAACTTTATTGCAACGTCACAAGGAGATGACCTTGTAATTATTGGTCTCGATGCAAGAGGAAGGCCAATGCTGCAGAACATACGCATCGATCTAAACTCTGTAACAGATCAAGATGGTGTAGCCATAGGGGATCATGCAAGCACTGCAGATCATGCAACAACAGCAGATTCAGCAACAACTGCAGAAAGCGCGACACAGTGCATAAAAGCATCGACTGCATATTATCTACATGGCATTACAGTTAATGATTATGTGCAAATTTCCGGCAAGGGAAATCTTATTCCAAGTTCTAGTTCTGTGTATTGCGGAACTACAGAAAATCCGTTTGCCGGTGGGTATTCTTCCGGTGGTTGGAAAACAACGTCTGACCGCAGGAAGAAAAAAGATTTCCGAAAGCTGTTAGAGGATGATCGGTTTGAGAGATTTTTCGAGTTGCTACAACCGATGGAATATCGGCTCATAGAAAATGATGATAAAACGCACATTGGATTTGTTGCACAGGATGTCGAACAGGCAATGACGGATTGTGACATATCTGAAAATGAGTTTTACGGACTGGAACATGCGGTATTCTCCGAAAAAGATTTTGAATCTAATGAGGAATGGGAAAAATTCTTAGAGCAGAATGGCGGCGAAAATGATATGTATACATTGTGCTACCAAGAGTTTATCGCTTTAAATACTGTCATGATACAGAAACTGCAGAACAGATGTAACGATTTTGAACGCAGACTATCCGCGTTAGAAAGGAGTGTGAGCCATGCAGAAAATATATAGCCGCATCAATTGGGAGAATCTTCCCAGCGAAAAAACAGCGGTAAATGAATCTAATCTTAACAAGATGGACTTGGCAATTGACAATCTGGATGATCGTGTGGTTGCTATGGATGCGTCTAAAGTTGATTTGACAAAGGCAAATGAGCTTGTGAAAGAAATTCTGTGGGATGAATCAAACGGAACATTGACCATAGTAAAGATGAACGGTTCACAGGCTATGATTGATACCAAGCTGGAAAAACTGGCGGTAAACTTCAAGTATGATCCGCAGACACAACAGCTGATTATCACGTTGGATGATGGCACGGTGCAGAATGTTGATTTGTCTGCGCTGATTACAGAATATGAATTTCTTGATTCCGATACGATCGCATTTGAGATTACAGATGGCAAGGTTAAGGCTATCGTTAAGAATGGTTCAATTACCGAGGATAAGTTACAACCGAACTTCTTAGCGGATATTAAGGTGGAATCTGCAAAGGCTGTAAATTCTGCAACTAATGCAAAAGCATCCGAAACCAATGCTGCAAAATCCGCCACAGATGCCAAGGACAGCGCAGACCGATCGCAGGAAATCGAAAACGAGATTAACAAGAAACTCACAATGACAGAATTTGATGTGAATGAGGATGGAGAGTTGATTTACACGGACAATTCTGCTTATAACTTTGTCGTTGACAATGATGGAAATTTAAACTGGGAGGTGGCTTAAATGGCTATAGCAGGAAGAGTAGCAATTGTGCCAAAGGGCGATTGGAGCGCAAATGCTGCATATAAGAGATTGGATGCAGTGACATACAACAATACATTGTATTTTGCAAAAAAGGAAGTTCCGGCAGGAACGGCAACGAGCAATACAGAGTATTGGTCTAAGTCTATCGTGGGTGGTGTCGGTGCAATTGCTACAACAGAGGAAGCCGGAATTGTAAAACCGGCAGATGGACTTACAGTTGCAGAAGATGGAACGCTTAAAGTTAACATTGATGGCGCAACGCTTACAATGGATCAGGTCAACAATGTTATAAAGTTGGCTGATACCTTAAAAGAGAAAATCAATGGGGCGTTCCCTGCAGCGAATGTAGTAAACAACCAGATAACAACGGAGACGGGATATGCCCTGGATGCAAGGCAGGCGAACCCGAATATTGATGGATCACTTGCAAAGAAGATAAGTGATTTAAACGGCAGTATTGATACAAAAGTAAATGCATTAAATCCATCATATGCCAGACGGTCATATGTTTATGGCGGAATTGGAAAAGAAGGAGATGGATGGTATAGATTTGCAAGGATAACTTTTAGAACCGAATCATATGCAGAAGGTGCTGGTAGCGAATTGATAGAAGTAATGATTAATCAATCGTATACAAACTCGCCCGGTTGTTTCCACAAAGTAGATTTTTATCTGAAATACTTAGATTCTGCGATAATATCTACTATTGGAAACAACTCAACTGTACTAAAAAAAATTCGAATGGTAAGAAATAATAAAACAATATTTATTGACGTGTATTCGGTTGGAATTGTTAACGGGACCAAAATGTTATTATATATTCCATCTGATTTTGGTATAGATTCGGTTGAATGCATTACACCTTATTTAGTTCCTGAAAACTCCGATGGAGAATTGATTGTATGCAGTAGTGATTTAGCAAACAGTATATAAAATCATGAACCTTTGATAATCGTAGCCCATCCACTAGTCACATACTCAGTGTCAACATAACTGATAAAGTTTATTGCGATATTTATACTATATCTATCAGAGACAAGTAAAATAATAAATACATTAAGATAGTTGCGCGCATATACATTAACATAATTTGCTCCATCAGGAATGTTACCAAGAACACCTTTTAAAGCGCTTTGTTGTAGATATCCAACTTCCCCTGTTCCGATTTTGCCTTTATTTTTACGCATTATTTCAACGATAGACTTGACAGAATCACACTCGTTTATACTCACTGCTGTATTCAAATTATTTATGCTGCCGTTTAAGAAAATATATCGAACAAATATTCGAACGTAACTTATAAACAATTTTTATATATGAAAGGAATTAAAAAACATGGATAAAATTATTTTAAAAGATCAGACCAACTTCGAGGTTGCCGATGGTGCAAGCCTTGGAAACATCCAGATCAAAGCCGAGAACTTCGAAGCCATTAAAACGATCACGGACGCTTTTGCAGAGAACAACCTTGCGGAAGTAACATTTACACACAACGATGCAGTGTCGGGGAAATATACCGATCTGAAATCCGATGGGTTTACATATATGCCGAACATGGGCGAAGATGGCACAGAAGATGGTACATACACCGTAACTATCAGGCTGCGGACAAAGACGGAAATGGAAAAGGCAATCGATGAATTGAAAGCCGGGCATGAGTCCAATGCCGGAGCAATTCAGGATCTTGCAGATATGGTAGCAGGAGGTGAAGCATAATGGTTAAATTTTACGTGAGACGTATTCTTATAGACAAGAAAATGACGATTGATGAAGTGCCGATGCGTTGGCGCGCAAAAGTGCAAGAAGAGATTGAAAAACAGCTTTCCGCTTCTCTGCAATGACATTTTCTGTCGAAACTTGCGACCGAAAAATGTTGAAATCATGCATATTGCAGTGATACTATGGACTTGTCCGAAAGGACACTTCAAGTTCTGGCATGGGTGGGGTTTGGCATGGCTCCGCCCATAATTGGGGATTGACTATGCCGAACACACGTTCTATAATATCTGTATCGCTACATAGGGCACATGATTGGGGGTTTTGAAGTTGGGAGAAGAGTACTACAAAAATGAAATTATTAAACTCATTGAAAAATGCGACAATACTAGATGGCTTCGAGCCATATACGTATTTGTAAAAGAACTGTTAAAATAAGAAGAAAGCCAAGGGTTTGCGCATTGCCCTTGGCTTATTTTTATTTCTTCTTTGAAATCATATCAACAAAATCTTCTAGTTTATCCCAGCCATCTTTATCTAGCTGCGCTAGCGCAGAAATCAATTTCTTTTTAAAATTTCCGTCTTCTGATTTCATAACATCTGCAAGCATTTTTGAAATTTGCTCATCTTTTGTTTCCGGCATAAACATTTCTCCGTTTCCGGTGCGAAGCCAATCTTCATTAACGTTGCATTTCTCACATACAAGTTTAATAAATGAATCTGATGGATTCCTTCTTCCGGATTCGTAGCTAGCAATGTTTTCTTTTGATATTCCCAAGTAATTTGCAAATGTTTCCTGAGTTTTCCCATTAGGATTGCTTTTTCTTATCTCCTTTAGGCGCTCCTTCATATTAACACCTCCTTTCAACTTGATTATACAAGTCACAATCGCAAATGTCAACGACAAAAATTGTACAATGTACAAAAATAACTATTGACAAAGATTGTACGGCGTACTATTATAAGAATGTACAAAGTACAAGAAAGGAGGAACAAAAGTGAAAAAACCAAGCATTTCAGACGTTGCGTTAGTGGTGTCAATCTTAACTTTGATTTTTGTTGTAATCAATTCTTTTATATGAAATGCGAAATTATGCTCCATATAAAAGCCAAGACTGATACAGTAACCGCAATCCATCCTTTGATATCTGCCTTGCTAGATGTTTTTACTGCGGTTTCAGATTGAGCCTTAGAACTTTCTGCAATTTCTTTTGCTGATTCAGCTTGCATCTTTGCGGATTCGGCAATATCGTGAAGTTCTTTGCTTGTTTGCTCAATAAAAGCGGTTTGTGCTTCTAGCATCTCAATCGGGGATTTGCCATCTTCGTATTTAGGCATTTCGATGTCTGTGACGGATTTGTTGAAAAAACCATCCAATTGTGGACGAGTAGGTATGTAGCGCATATGGAAATCTCCTTAAGTTTTTAAGGAATTATATCATGGAAAGGAAGTGAATTCAATGAGTGAAAAGGAAAAACGTGTTGTCGAAAAACTTCGTGATGCCATTCCGAATATGACAGATTTTCAGAAAGGATATGTTCTTGGAATGGTAGAGAGTTCTGCTTCAAAACATAGTGAGCAGGGCGAGGAAAACGAAACACATAATGGAAAGGAGAATTAAAATGAGCAATTTTGAATTTCAGAAAGTTAATTCAAGGGTAATTCGTAGCGGTGACAACTATTTGGCAAAGGTAGACTCTGCGGAAAGTTTTTCAAGCATTTTCGTTGACGAGGAAACAACATATGGAGTTTCTGTAAGAGATGCGCAGATACAGACAGGAGATTCGACTTACACACCCGCAATGGCTTTTACATATTCCATGGAAGATGGTTCTGTGCGCTTTATAGATGTTGTTGTATGTCCGTTACTCGGAACGTTTGTTTCTGACTTGTACTAAATTATAAAGTGGCAGAAAGGGGCATGAATGAAAAAAGTAATCCAATTCATTATAGGTGCGGTTGCAATGGAGTATTCCTTAGTTGCCGCGTGCTATATGGATAGTGAGGGCGCGGTAGGGAATATAGCGGCTATTAAATTTGTAGCCGGTGCGGTAATTGCAGCAATCATGTATTACTGGTCGGAAGTAGACCGAAAGAGAGCTGAACTTGACAAGCGAATTAAGAGAAAACGCAGAATGAGAGAGGATGCATGGTAGGCGTTGTGTATATAAGTGGCACGAGATGTTCCACGAAAGAAAAGCGTATGCTTGCTGAACTTTTGGCAGGGAAACGAAAGAAACAGAATGATAAAGATAATTTTGAAAAGGTTCTTGACAGAGAAATGGGAAGGAGAAGCAATGGAGAACAAAATAACGTTGATCGGTGATGTTGTATCAGCACCAAGGGAAAGCCATAAATCGAACGGTAAGAAATTTTATAAATTTTTCATCGGAGTTGAAAGAAGAAGCGGTGTTGCAGATATACTTCCGGTACTGTTTGATGAAAAAATCTGTGATACAGAAATTAGCGGAACAGTATGTGTCAATGGGAAGATAATTACTAGGCGCGTGAGAACAGGATCCGGAGAAGCCATTCTTATGTATGTTATGGCTGATGCGATCACAAAACCAGAGGATGATAGCCCTTTGAATGAAGTAAGTCTTGATGGAATCATCGAGGAAAAGCACCTTAGAGAAACACCACTTGGTCGTAAAATCTGTGATGTGAAACTCAAAACTTTAAGAGAGAATGGGAAAGAGGATTTGATTACTTGTATTGCATGGGGAAAGTGTGCAGAATATACGGACTCGCTTGCTTTAGGCGATAGGGTAAGCACATACGGAAGATTACAGAGCCGTAGATACAAGAAAACGTGTAAAAATGGTCGCGTTGTGGAAAAAGTTACATATGAGTTATCAATAAAAGGAATCGTGGGGGTGTAACATGGGAAAGAAAAATTATGTTTATGTTCCAAAAGAAGAGTATGAAGAACTGATTGAGTGCAAGTTACATATCAACATGTTACACGGATACATTACAAAAGAACATGAAGATAATATCAGATTGCGAGGATGCAAACAGGGCACAACAGATATGCTGACAATCGAAACTTTGAGTGGATACATGGAGAACGAAAAGCATTTCGATAGACTGGAAAGAGAATTTAAAGAAAGGGTGAGACAAAAATGCGAATGATTTTGAAATCGTTACATATGGAGAATTTCAAAGGGGTAAAGGATAAGACATACGAATTTGGCAAGACAACAAGGGTTTCCGGCATGAACCGGAGAGGAAAGACCACAATCGGGGCGGCATGGTACTGGCTGACGTCTGATAAGAACTATGAACTTGTCAGCAATCCAAATATCAGACCGGACAATATAGAAGATTGCATTCCAACCGTTACTGCAGATGTTGATGTGGACGGAAAAGAGATTACTCTTTCCAAGATGCAGAAGCGAAAAGTTGGAAAGCCGGATAAAAATGGAGTTTCGAAAGTTACTATCACAAATACATATGAGATCAATTCTGTGCCTAAGACAGAACGTGATTTTAAGGCATATCTGGAAGAATTAGGGTTTGAGTTTGATAAATTCCTCATTTGCTCGCACCCGAATGTGTTTACCAAGGATTTGTCATTGAAGAAAAAACAGGATGAAATGCGCAAATATTTATTCACTATGGCAAGCGAAAAAACAGATTTAGAGATTGCGCAAATGAATAAAGAAACTGCGGATGTTGCAAAATTGCTTGAATCCTACAAATTTGAAGAGGTTGAAGCCATGAACAATGCTTCCAAGAAGAAAGCAGTTGAACAGTTAGATGCGATTCCTAATCAGATTATCGGTCTGGAGAAAGCAAAGGTTGATATTGATGTGGCAGAGCAGGAGTTATTGAAAGCCGATTTAGAGAGAAAGATTGAAGCACTTGAAGATTTAATTGGGAAATCTGATGTGCGGATTGATGAAATGCGCAACGAAGAAATGCATTGTCAGTTTGAAATGTCAGCTGTTGCGCAGACCATGAATAATGAACTTTCAAGCAAGAAGCGTGAGATTGAAAATCACAAATACGATCACGAACGGAAGTTAGAGGATGTCCGTTCATCTATCGGAAAAGCGCAGGGTTCCATTGAAAGCAATAAGAAATCAATTTCCGAACAGGCTTTTAAGAAAGCTGACCTTGTGAAAAGGTACAATGATGAAATTGCAAAAAAGTTTGACGATTCTAAGTGGGTATTTGACGAATCTACAACGGTTTGTTCGTTATGCGGGCAAAGATTGCCGGAAGATAAAATAGAGTCTTTAAGAGCCGATTTTTCGCAGAGAAAGGCAGATGCAATCGAATCATTTAATGAAGAACACGCGAAAACGCTTGCCATGATCGTTGACGATGGAAATGCGTGTGCTGAAATGATTAAGAATCTGACCGAGAATAACAAAGAGCTGGAAAACAAGATTAACACCTTGAAACTGCACGAAGCGGAAGAAATTGACATTATCAAGAAATTCGATGAACAGATTTCTGAGATTCCGTCTTTCGCTTATTGTATGCAGAACGCTGAATATGCCAAGTTAAAGGCCAAACAGGATAAATTGCTTGCTGATATTGCAGAGTTAGAATCCAAGGGCACAGATAAGGCGGCTGATTACGCAAAAGCTGATATTACAAAATTAAAGAGCCAGCTTGATGAAGTAAATAAGATTATTGCACAGGCTGAAAACAATGTTCGCATTGATGAACAGATTGCAGATATGCAACATAAACAGAGCGAGTATGGACAAGCAAAGGCAGATGCCGAGAGGATTCTTTATCAGCTCAAAGAAGTTTCAAAACGAAAGGATAAGTTACTTGTTGAAGAAATCAATCAGCATTTCGGTATTGTACGTTGGAAGTTGTTCGATTTCCAGAAAAACGGAGAATATAAGGAAGTTTGTATTCCTACGGTGCTTGATGAAGAAGCTGGCATTTACAAGGTGTTCGGTGACACGACTAACACTGGCAGGGAAATTGAAGCGAAGATTGATATTTGCAACAGTTTTCAGAAGTTCTTTAATATGTATGTTCCGATTTTCCTTGATGGTGCAGAAAGTATCAATGATGAATATGTACCGGCTGTTGATACACAGTTAATTCTTCTGACGGTTTCCGAGGATAAGCAGTTGAAAGTGGAGGGTGTGTAGGATGAGTCACATTGAAATTTTTAAGTTTGATGAAAATGGAGATTCTGAAAGTTATGGAGAGGTAAGTAACGCATGGCTTGGTTCAATGCGAGTGTGGAACATTTTAGGGGAAAAGTATTGTGGTCATGGGGCATCATTATTTGACATGGGGCAGATGGAAGCAATTTGGAATCTTGTGGATGATAAATCTGTCACGTATGATGAAAAAATCGTCCTGTTTACCACATTCGATAAATACCTTGTTAAGAAAGAAGATATTCCCAAAGTTATTGATGCTTTCCGCAAGTTTGAGGGAAATACAAATCTTAATGAGCAGGCAGATGTGCTTGAAAGTTTGTATGAAGAACCGAATTGTATTGCGGTTGGATTCCATCAGAACAGTATAAGTTGCGAGCAGTGGTTTGACTATAACTGCATTCAAGACAAAGAACACTTTTGGCTATTTGATGAACTGAAAGAAAGCGAGGGTGCCGAATGTCAAGAGTTGGAATAAGCAACAACATCATACAGCCGGATGCACGGTGTATGTCGTGCAAGCGTTGGAAGAGTGCAAGTAAAGGGTTCTGGGGAAGAGCCGGATATTGTTCTCTTCCGTATTGCGAGAAAGATATGAGAAATAAAGGAAAGAGAGGCCGTATACATGGATGATATTGAAAAATTGAAAGCCGAAAATTCAGATTTGCGAACAAAGGTAGATAACCTTGAGCATAATGAATATAAACTTATAGGAGAACTTGAAAAAGCCTCAAAAACAAACGAAAGACTTTTGCGTATTCTTGAAAATTTGTCAAATGGATATGTGAAAAAGGAGAGGTAATTATGCAGTATATCAAAGCGAAATTTCCAAACAGTACAAGAAGCTACGTGTATCGCACCGAGGATTCTGTGAAAGCCGGTGACATGGTTGTAAATTCCAATGGTGCAAAGCTTACGGTCACGGATGAATCGGTGGATATGAAGTGGGTAGATACCTACGGTGCTGATAAGGTGGCAGTTGTAAGGAAGTATGAGAATCCACAGAAGGTAGATGTAAATTCTTTGGATGAAGAAACAATATGCAATTATTGCATATATAAATCTGATTGTCCTAAGGATGTTAGATGCTATGGCGGAGAACCCGTCTTTCCTTATTGTGCAGAGCATGAGCCGGAAGATTGGTTTGACGAAGAAACGTATTTGGAAGATTTAGAAGAAAGCGAGGAAAAATAGTTATGGCAGAGAACAACAGTTTAGAGGTACAGAAAGTCAACACTGCGGTCAGCCAGTGGACTAATTCAATCACGAATCTTGTTACAAAAGATTTCGAGTTATGCGGTGTGCCGTATGATGATTATTCAAAGCAGTGCGCCATGTCAGCTATGACAAGCATTTATCAGCTTGTTAAGGATAGCGATAAAATCAAGAATTTAAACGGACTTGATACATCGAATCTGCGAGAGGTTGTCGGTCAGTGCGCAAGCCTTAAACTCAATGCTAATGCAGTGCCGAGAGAGTGCTATTTTCAGCTTAGAACAAAGAGAGTCGGAGACGACTATGTGCAGGTCGTAGAAATGGGAATTGAGGGAGACGGAAACGATGCGTTACTTCGTAATTACGGAGAAAATGTAGATACCGTATATCCTTGTTGGCTTGTTAAAGACGGTGACGAGTTTTCCTATCCAAAGCATAAGGGTATCGAAATGACACCACCGGAATGGGAAGAAATGGGACGGTCGCAGAAAGTTGTCCGTGTTGTTTATCCTCTGAAATTAAAGGACGGCACATTTCAGTATCTGATCGCAGAGAGAGACGGTGTAAAAGTTAATCTGTTTGCTCATGTGCGCAACAATCTGATGAATGAGACTTTTGGCATCTGCCAGAATCGTTACAAGGCATCAGCCGAGCAGTTGAGCAAAATCAAGGCTAAGAAAGAGGAGATTTTCGATGCTTTGAGAAAATGCGCAACCGTTGATGAAATGTTGGAATGTGAAGTTGCAAAGCCTTATATCAGCGCGGCATGGCTTGACACACCGGAATCAATGATTGTTCGTAAAATGCGTAACAATGCAATCAAGAAGTATCGCAAGGACTTCAATAGCATGGCAAAGCAGTCATTCAATCAGCTTGATGAAACTTATGTGCAGACACAGGAAGAAATTTCCGAAAACGCCAATTCAGAGCCATTTGTTGTAGCTGAGTCCGAAGCGACCGACGGTGCAGCAGTCGAGCCGGAGAAAGCCGTTGAGAATGACGAGAACGTACCGGACTTTATGAAAGATTAGGAGGATATGAATTATGATTTTTGTTAAAATTGCAATTTTGTTATGGGTGTTGTTTTTCGTTATAGGAAAGTTTGTTGCTTCCGGCATTAGTCCAGCAGAAGAAATACGTCATGCTCTCGGCATTCCTTACAAGGTCACTTTTGGTAGGGTTGTTGTTGCAATCGTGTTTATAGCCGCACTCATTGATTCATTCGTGGCACTTATTTGGTTTCTGTTTTTTAGATGAGGAGGTTTTCTATGAGAGTTATATCGCAGGACGGAACGCTTGATATGCCATACGAAGAGGTGATTATTCAGAGATTCAGGTCAAGAATTTATTTCCTGAACAAAAACTTAATAGGTGTTGAGTCGCTTAATGAAGACATGCAAATTGCTGAATATCCCACCAAAGAAAAAGCGAAGAAAGCCATGGAAATGCTTAGGATTGCGTATGAAAATAATGAATTTTATCATCATACTGCCAATTCAGAACACTTCACGGAATTTTCCCAAGCGTTAAGCAAAGAAATGTTTAAGAAAGCTACATCAGAATATTTTCAGTTTCCTACAGAGGAAGAATTGGAGTAGGGTATGGATAATTTAACAAGATACACCGCAGACGATGAAGTACCGAATTGTGGACGATGTGAACACATCAATGATTCTAATGAATGGTGTATGCAAAATTGCGGCGGAGCAAATGGCTGGAGCGGCTATTTGAGATATGGAGAAAGCGAGGTGACAAAAGATTGAAACTTAGAGTTTTGGGTTCAAGCAGTTCCGGAAACTCATACGCCTTGATTTCAGACAGTGGCGAAATCCTTGCCATTGAAGCCGGATGCAAATTTCTTGATTTTAAGAAAATGATTGATTGGAAAATAGCAAATGTTTCCGGATGCATTGTGAGCCACGAACATGGAGACCATGCACGATACATAAAAGATTTCATGAAATCCGGCATTCCGGTTTATACGGCATTTGAGACACAGACCGCACTTGAAATCATTACAGGAGAGCGTACAATAGCCATTCCACCGCGCAGAACACGGCAAATCGGCAGTTTTACGGTAACACCATTCAATGTACCGCATGATACGGAAATCGAGTGTTATGGCTATTTAATCGAGCATGAGGAAATGGGTAAGCTGCTATTCCTAACCGACTTGGAATATTGCAGATATGACTTTTCCAACATGAAGGTTGAGCATATCATGGTTGAAGCCAATTATAGCATGGACTTGGTAGACCGGAATGAACCGAACTATGAACACCGTTTGCGAGGTCATATGAGCCTTTATACGGCACTTAAATTTATTCAGAAGAACGACAACCCAGCTTTACGAAATGTCGTTTTAATACACTTATCGGACACAAGCGGAGATCCCGCGTTATTCCTACAACGAACGAAAAAAACAATTAAATATGGAGCAAATGTTTATGTTGCAGAAAAAGGGCTAGAGGTTGATATGAACCTTTGTCCGTTCTGAAAGGAGAAAGCATGAAAAAAAGGAACAAAGTGCAGAGTTATTAGTGATAGTCATGGTTTTTTTAAAACGGGAGAAATCGTTGTTGCATTAGAAACCGATGATGTGCCATATTGCGCAAAAGAATCGGCATATTCTCCGGAAAAAACACATATCAGTTATGAATCAAGCGAGTACAACCCTTTAAAGGAGAGTGAACTTGAAGTGATTGAAGAATAAATCGGTTGAAACACCGGCTGAAAAGCGAAAGAAACCATTCTAACGCATGGAGAATAATAGTTATCACAAGCTTATTGAAAGCCATGTTTTGGCGGTGCGTTTACCGCACCGCCCTTACAAAAGATTGGAGGTAAAAATTGAAATTATGTGAATACTGTATGGCTGAATTTGAGCCGAAGCGACCAGATCAAAAATACTGTAGACCCAAATGTGCAAGAAGATACGCACAGTTTAAAAATTTTAAAAAGGCTGGAAGAACTGTGTATACAAGAATATGCCCGAAATGTGGCAGGCTGTTTATGACGATAGATGAACGCAAAGTTGATTGCCAAGACTGCATCGGCATTGACATTAAAGAACGATTGAGAAAGCCAAAGAAAAAGGATGATGCAATCAAGGCTGTGAATCATATGGCACGCGCTTCCGGAATGAGTTACGGAAAGTTTGTGGCTCAAATGAGCATGGAGCCATTGGAGAGGAAGTGAATGAGTTGGATTATAAGAAATTTAGACAGGCAAAAGCGATAGAAGCCAAGAACAAGCAGAAATGGCTTGCATTGAATCCAATGCTTGATGAATCAAGCGGAATTTATATTTTGACAAGGCAGGACGAAAATGGGTTTAGATATGCATATGTGGGACAGGCAAAGCGTATTTTAACCAGATTATCGCAACACCTTTCAGGGTATCAGCACATAGACCTTAGCTTGAAGTCTCACGGACTTTATTCAGAGGATAATCCGTATGGATGGAATGTAGGATCAGTACATTGCCCGATAGATAAACTTGATGAATGTGAGCAGTATTATATTAAGTATTGCGCAGACAAAGGTTATCAGCTTCGCAACAAAACAAGCGGAAGCCAAGGAGCAGGAAAATCACAGATTGCAGATTACCGTCCGGCAAAAGGCTATTATGACGGCATTAAACAAGGCAAAAAGAGTCTTGCCAAGGAATTATCGCATATCGCTGAAAAGCACCTCGAAATCCGCTTGAAGCCGGAGAAACAGGGTAACAAAGTTTCTGAAAAACAGTATGAGAAGTTTATGGCTTTGATTTCTGAAAATACATATGAGGAGAGTGATTAAATGGCAGAAGTCAAGTGGATTAAAATCACAACAGATGTCTTTGATGATGAAAAGATTCTGCTGATTGAGAGTATGCCGAGTGCGGATAGCATCATTACGATTTGGTTCAAACTTCTTATTCTTGCTGGAAAGCAGAATAACAACGGTGTGTTTATGATGAGCAACAAGTTACCGTTCACGGATGAAATGCTTGCCACCATTTTTCGCAGAGATTTGAATACGGTAAGGCTTGCGCTTAAGACATTTGAAGAATTTGGAATGATTGAAGTTGTTGATAATGTGATAACGATTCCGAATTGGAATAAGCATCAAACGCTTGACGCTTATGAGAAGAAAAAGGAGCGTGACAGGATTTATCAACAGAATCGTAGAAAGAAGCAGAAAAACCTAATTGAGCAAAAATCGCCCGATAAATCGTCTGATGTCGCTGTTTCAGATAAAGAAGAAGAAAAAGAAGAAGATAAAGAGAAAGAAAATATAAAAGAAAATTCGCTGTCGACCAATTCCGGAGATTTGTTTGACTTTGACGATGCATGGAAAAAGACTTTTAATATATACCCCAAGAAAACAGCGTACAGTACCTCTAAAACAGCTTGGATGGATAAAGTGCTAGAAGTTATCGAAGAGAACCAACCGGACATTGCACGGCTGTTATACAAAGCCACAGAGGCATATTTGAGTGACTATCAAGAAAAGAACCCGGACGATACGGATTTTCGGTACATTCCAAAATATGTTGATTGGCTGAAAAATGATTGCGACTATTGGTTGCAGATCGCAGAGAAACGAGGTGATTGCAGTTGACAGAAGCAGAATTTGGAGTGATCGGGTGCGTACTGATTGACAATGATGTGCTAAATAGCATCTGGCGGACGCTGAAACCGGAAATGTTTAGTTCGGATTTCGCGCAGGACACATACAAGGAAATGCTTGCAATGTATGACAGGGATGAAAGTATTGACCCAATGTCTTTATCAATGGCACTTGAGAACCACAAATACACCCAGGAGCAGATTAGCGAATTGATGAAATCCTGTATTACCGGAACAATCACTTCAACCATGGTTAAAAGTTATGCCGATGCGGTTGCGAAAGAATACAAAGTAAGAACGGTTCGTGACATGTATCAGAAATCCAGCTTAAAGCCGTGCGACATTGATGATACAATCAGCGATCTTCTTACAAGACTTGAACATTTGCAAGAGGGCAAGGAAGTAAAGTTAAAGCCAATTAAGCAGATTTCAGTTGAGAATAAAGACAAATATTTCAACGAAAGTGTCGGAGAGGGCGGTATAAAAATCGGGTTATCGCAACTTGATGATGCGCTTGGAGACCTTGAACGCGGTGATGTAACAGTAATTGCTGCAAGACCGGCAGTCGGAAAATCCGCACTCACAACGCAGATTATCGGGAATATGGCAAAAAAGGGACTTAAAGTCGCATATTTCAACTTGGAGATGAGTGATAAACAGGTATATGAACGATTTATTTCAAGACTTGCGGAAATCGGCTTAACGAGAATCAGAAGGGCAAAAGCGTTTCTCGGTGATGAACAGGAAAAATTTAACCAAGCAAATGAAGAAATGAGTAATTATCAATTATGGGTTGCGTCCGGCACTGTATCTCCAAGAGAGATAAAGTCAGAATGTAGACACCAAAATTTTGATGTTATCGTTGTTGACTATCTACAATTGCTTATGCCGGATAACAGATATTCTGGAAGAAATGAAGAAGTAGCATCAATTTCAAGAGGTTTAAAATCGGTTGCAAGAGACTTAAATACACATGTGATAGCACTTTCACAGATAACAAGAGCTTCCGAAAGCAGAGACACAAAAGAGCCTACCATGGCAGAATTGAGGGAGTCCGGGGCAATCGAACAGGATGCGTCAAACATAATTATGCTGTGGAATCTGTCAGACAATGACAAGGGAGCCAAGGGTGTAAAAATCGAGAAGAACAGACAGGGAATGACGATGCGTGAAGCAATGGAGTTTGACGGAGATCACATGAAGTTTGTTGAAATCGAAAAACCACTTGATGATGTCGTTGCGGAAATCAAAAAGAAAGAACGCGGGGACGGATTCAAGCCATACAATGGCGATTGTCCGTTTTAGAGGTAGTAGTTATGGCAAGTGCAAAGATCGAAAAGGGTTCGGAAGAATGGCAAGTATTTATGGATTATTGGCAATTCATTCAGAAATACTATTCACCGGACAACACTGATTCTTGGTGGGATGAAGTTGTAAAAGCCGGAGAATCATTGATAAACAAATACAAAGGCATGGAGATTCAAGAGCGTGCAAGACAGCTTGTATTGAGCCATTTTGCATGGTTGGAAATCACATACAGAAAGGAGAAATCAAAGAAATGAGCAATGCGTTGAGACGGAATAAAAAGCCAACATTTTACACAAAACAGGAAATGCGGATTATCGGGCGAAATGATTTTGAAAAGAGAAATGCTGATAAGGTTATAGCAAAATCATACAAAGATTTTGTCGTGATTGGGTACATAATTCTGCATGACAAATTCGGTTTCGGACAGGCAAGAATCATCCGGTTGCAGGATTTTTTGAAATTCTACCTAGATGAAGCAGCATCCGGTGGAAATACCGGAAAGGACTTGTCTGTTTATCTGAAAAGTAAATACGGAATCGACATCAAAGAGGAAGTCGGAAAAATTCCGCAAAGACAGTTAATGAACATGTATGCAAAGAAAGGTTTCTGTATCGAGCGTGAAGCATACAGGCTTTCCAGCGCATCGTTGTTTAACTATTTTGCACTGACACTTACGATTCTAAAAAAGGAGTTTAAGATAACAGCGAAACAGTTGCAGTATTTCACGGACAAATTTATTGACTACATCGACACATTGGCTAATTACAAGCAGTTCCAGTTGACGGTGCCGATGATAGCACAGAGTTTGGCGGATGAGATTAAGTTTGTATGCGATTTGGAGGTTTAATATGACGAATAAAGAAAAATATAGGAATGAGATCATAGAACTTGCGGTAAACACAGGAAAGTTAGTATTAAAAAATGGAGAGCCTGCACTTTGCAGAGAAACTAAATGTGAAGAGTGTGATTTTTATGAATCAGATTCGTGCAAAGGAAGTACGTATAATTTTCGCGAATTGCTTAATTCGGAGTATGTTGAGCCGCCTGTTGATTGGACTAAAGTTCCGGTCGATACGCCGATTTTGGTAAGAGATAGCGAAGAAGATGCGTGGAGAAAAAGACATTTTGCAAAAATCAAAAACGGAACGGTGTTTGCATGGCGCGGTAGTGCAACATCTTGGAGTGCGCGTGGAAGTAGCGATATAAGAGCTTGGAAAATGGCAAAGTTGGCAGAAAGTGAGGAATAGGATGGAGAGACTAACGGAGAGAAATCCGTTGTGGATTGATGATGAAATGTGGGAAAGGGCATGTGAACCAGATTGTGAAGAAATAGATGCCGTATATCGGAAACTCAAAGACTATGAGGATGCCGAGGAGCAGGGATTACTTCTGCGGTTGCCGTGTGGAATTGGCTCAGATGTATATATAATTCCTAGCAAAATCAATTGTGAATTAAATATTTTAAGTCTGCACCCGGAGAACAACAAAGTTTATCATCAGAAAGTAGCCTTGATTACTTTTACAGAAAAAGGATGGTACATGGAGTGTGATAAGGATCGAGAATATGCTACAGACCGAATCCTGTCAGAAAAAATGTACAAGGAAACCTGGTTTTTATCACAAGAAGAAGCCGAAGCCAAGTTGAAAGAAATGGAGAAAAAATAATGGGATATATCAGAGTTCTGGAAGAAAAGCAAATTGAAGAAAGATGTTCCAACTGTCTGTATTGTGGTTCGAATGGTGTCACATGCGCAAATGCAAATAATAGTGGGAAGCCTATGGTATTTGTTAATGGTGGCAGGGCGTGTAAATGGTATTGGCTGAACCAGAATAAATACAGGAGGATATAAACGATGGAGAATAGATTTTTATCCCGTGGAAAGCGGATTGATAATGGGGAATGGGTGGAAGGATATCTGTCATACCCATTTTGCACGGAAAAGGGCAACGAAAGTTATTATTTCTACGCAAAGGATAGTTTGGGTTTCTTCTGTCGTTGTGTTGTAGATGCATCTACTATCTGCCAATGTACCGGCTTAAAAGACAAGAACGGCAATCTGATTTGGGAGAATGATATTGTAAAAGACTTATTTAGTGATGCTTGTGCACAAATCAAATACGGCAGTTATCAGAGTTGCTTTGATAGCACCAAAACTGAACATGTCGGATTTTATGTAGACTGGTCAGGCAAGTATACTAAAAGATACAGAAAAGATTTAGGTTATTGGACAAATATGGTTAATGCAGAGGTTATCGGCAACATATTTGACAACCCGGAATTGTTAGAAAGTGAGGGGCAATATGACAGAAAGTGAAGCAATAGCAGAGATAAGATTTAATATGTCGACTATAGGATTGAAAGAAGATGGTGCTAAAAGAGTTGTAAAAGCAAGAGATTTAGCAATACAAGCACTTGAAGAAGTACAACAGTACCGTGTAATCGGCACACCGGAAGAATGTATGGCGGCGGCGGTTAAGCAGACGGCGAAGAAACCTATATTTAACCATAACCTTAGTGATACTCTTTCTGTATTCCATTGTGAATGCGGAAACACAATCAAAGTCAGTCACGATATAGGAATAATGAATAACAACAATGCACCAAATTACTGTAGTAAGTGCGGTTGTAGGTTTGATTGGAGTGATGAAGAATGATGTTTCAATCGTACATAAATTTCTTTCTGCTAATACTTATAGCCATTAGGTTAGATATTCTGACAGAATTTGGAGTTAAACTTTTTTGCATTCTGTCAGTTGTAGCGATGATTGGACATGAGATTTTTGATTATTTGAAAAGAGGAGATAAAAAACGATGAGACTGATTGATGCAGATGCACTAAAGAAAGATTTAAAATCGGTTACTTTAAGCAATGGAACTTTAGTAAATACAAATGCAGTATTGTATTTACTAGAAGAATATCCGACGGCTTATGATGTAGACAAGGTTCTGGAACAGTTGGGAAAATTGAAGAAAGCAGAGCAGGACAGACCAGATGATTGCGACGAGGACGGATGCGGAGACGGCGAACAGATCTACGATGATGGGAGAAGCCAGGGAAGATTTGAAGCATTTGGCAAAGCAATCCAGATTGTGAAAGGCGGTGGAGTAAAGTGACAAGCATAGAATTATGTAGAATGTGTACCGAGTATTCTGCGGACACAAGATGTGAGCATAAAAAGGATTGCAAATTGCAGAAGATTTTGACAGAAAATAAAGCGTTAAGGGCAGAAAATAAAGAACTTCGAACAAAAGCGTTTAGAAATTCATGGGAGAAATCCCCTGACATAATGGGAAGATGAGGTGGTGTAGATGCCAATTAAATCGATTTTATTCAACAAACAAATTAGTACCGAAATGGTGAGGGCAATTCTGGACGGAAGGAAGACTTGCACCCGGCGCCTGGTAAGATTTCTGCCGGGAGAAAATCCACAGTGGACTGGATATATTAGAGATGGACTTATGTTGTATAACGGAAAAAATGAGCCGTGTATCAGAAAAGCACCATATCAACCAGGCGATACCCTGTATGTCAGAGAAACATGGAAAAAGGCTCCGAATGGATACTATTACTACGAAGATTGGCAAAGAGGTGATATTGCAGATCTTACGAAGTGGAAACCATCCATCCATATGCCGAAAGAAGCAGCGCGTATCTGGATTAAGATTATGAATGTGAGAGTAGAACGGCTGCAGGAGATGAAGCCGGTTGATGTGATAAAAGAGGGAGCTTATCCTGATTGTTGGGATTGTCTTAATACATACGGAGAAAGCGGTTCGCAGTGCTGTTATGGGACAGAAGAACAGTGCAGTCAATGTGATGAAGCGATGATGGAATGGGAAAAACTTTGGAACTCCACCATCAAGAAATCCGACCTTGACCGTTACGGCTGGGAAGCCAATCCGTGGGTATGGGTGATTGAATTTGAGCGGTGTGAAAAACCGGAAGGAGTGTGAGATATGGGAAAAAGCAGAGCCAGTAAAATGAACAGGTACCGTAGTATGGTAAGCCGTCAGAAGAATGATGTTTTTAAGTTTAAGCCTAAGAAGAAAAAGAAAGGGTGATTCAGAATGAAGATTTTAAGCAAGAAGAAATACAATAAACTCATTGAAGATTTTGAGGAATCGCAGAAAAAGGTCGAGGAACTCAAAAGGATAAACGAGAGTATCGGGAAAAAGCTGGAAGATAAAAAGACAAGTTGCAAGGCAAATGTTGGAAAAGATTTTTGTAATGTTTGCAAAAATTCTTACAGTTATAAGAACTATAATGGGCTTATTCCCATTAACTGTGTAGGTTGCTTGCTTGCTGTGCCTTGTGAGGATTTTAAGAGAAAAGAAAGTAGGTGATTCAAAGTGAGTAACAATGTAGAGATAGTAATAGCACAGGCTTTAATGATGAGAATTAAAGATTATGCAGAAAGAGCCTTGGATAAAAAAGATGTAACACTTGATATGGCTATGGTTGAAATACGTGATACAGTTGACGCTTATGACGAGTATTTTCAGACAGGCAGAAAGCCACAGTAACTAACTAAAAATCAAAGAAAGGAATAGGTTGTCGCGACATAAAACCGAGGTTTCCTTTTGGTAGATTTTATGGATTTTGAAAATTATTCTTGTGATAATCAAATGAGCATATTTGACTTCACAAGAGAACCAATTAGCATAACAAAGCCTATTCGTTTAATAGAACTTTTCGCCGGCTACGGAAGTCAGGCAATGGCACTAAAGAGAATAGGTGCTAAGTTTGAACATTACAGAGTTGTGGAGTTTGATAAGTACGCTATTGCAAGCTATAACGCAGTACATGGTACGGATTTCCCCACAATGGACATAACAAAGGTTCATGCAGAAGATTTGAATATCTGCGACACAGAAACCTTTACTTACTTACTTACTTACTCATTCCCTTGTACGGATTTATCGGTTGCCGGGAAACAAGCTGGAATGTCTAAGGGAAGTGGTACGAGAAGCGGTCTGCTGTGGGAAGTTGATAGAATACTAACAGAAATCAGAGATAGTAACGGAGAATTACCACAGATTTTGTTCATGGAGAACGTGCCACAAGTACATAGCCAGGATAATATGCCCGATTTTATAAAGTGGCTAGACTTTCTCGAAAGTCTGGGTTACACAAATTACTATCAAGATTTAAACGCTAAAAATTATGGTGTAGCACAAAAGCGTGAAAGATGTTTTATGTTTTCGTTCCTGGATGAATGCAATTATAATTTTCCACAGCCTATACAACTTACAAAAAGAATACGTGATTATCAAGAAAAGGTAGTTGATAACAAATTCTATGCAAGTGATAATGCATTGAAAGGATTTGCGGAACACGCAAAAAAGCAGAAGGAGAAAGGAAATGGTTTTCATGCAGTTATTAAAGATGTTGATGACATATCACCTACAATAACAGCCAGATATTGCAAAGATGGTTCTGATTGTCTTATAAAAGTTGCCGGAAGAATACGAAAGCTAACACCGAGAGAGTGTGGACGGCTGATGGGTGTATCTGATGAAGATATTGACAAAATGGCAGCAGTGAACAGCAATACGCAACTATATAAGCAGTTCGGCAACTCAATAGTAGTAGATGTTATGTGTGCTATGTTTAAAAACTTAAATATCAACCAATAAAATAAGGAGAAATGGCTTATGAAATTTACAAAATTCATTAAGCCAGAACTTGAACAAATCAAAGAAAATGCCAATTTCACGGAAGAAGAGGAGAGGATTTTCTCTCTTCTCTGCCGTGGTTTTTCACAAAAGCAAATATCCACAAAAGAAAATCTATCACTAAGAACGATAGAGTACAGAGTGAGAGATATAAAGGATAAAATAGAAAGAACGGGGGTATTTGATTGGATGAAAAAGAACTGTTGAAATATGCCGTTGATAGTGGTATTCTCGACATAGCACTTGTGCAGAAACAAGTCACTATGCAAAAGAGAGAAAAATTACTCAACAAAAACCCTTATAAAATCTATCAAGGAAAGGATGAGAACTGGTACTCATATCTGCCGGATGAAGTAAAAGGCAGACGTAAAATCAAGGCAAAGCGCAGAGAAGCGGTCGAGCAGAAGATTATTGATTATTGGAAAGAGAGGGAAGATGACCCTACAGTAGTGGAAATCTTCAACCGTTGGATTTCACAAAAGCTAGAACTTGAAGAAATTAGCAGGGCAACCTATGACAGATACTTAATGGACTTTCAGAGATACTTTGACGGCATCAAGGATAAGAGAATCAAAAGTGTAGACGAATGTGAACTTGAAACGTTTATACGAAACAGCATCCATGATTTCGATATGACTTCCAAGGCATTCTCAAATTTCCGGACGCTAATCTATGGAATTTTCAAGTATGCCAAACGGAAGAAGTATGTTAAGTTTTCCATTACATACACGCTGAAAGACATGGATATATCACCAAAAGCGTTTAAGCACGTAGTCCGACAGGCAAAAGACCAAGTATATATGCCGGATGAAAAGGAACGCATGGAGATGTACTTAAGGAATCACTTGGATATTGTGAACCTTGGATTGCTATTCATGTTTAAGACAGGAGTCCGTGTCGGGGAATTGTCGGCATTAAAGCGGAAAGATGTTGAAAACTACACGGTTGCAATCAATTCTACAGAAACACGCTATCGTGATGATGATGGCTTTCACTATGAGGTTAAAGATTTTCCAAAATCAGAAGCCGGATTGCGATTCGCCATATTACCAGACAAGTACAAATGGATTCTTGATGAAGTACGAAAGAGAAATCCCTTCGGGAAATATCTATTTGAGAGAGACGGAGAACGGTTGAAATCCTACAACTTTCGTGAACGTTTGCGGTATATCTGTGAACATGAACTGAGAATGAAAGTGAAATCGCCGCACAAAATCCGAAAGACATACGGAAGTATTCTTCTTGACGGAAAAGTGAAAGAGTCCACAATCCTTGATACTATGGGGCATACAGACATTAGTTGCACAAAAGATCATTATTATTTTGACCGCACAGGAATTGAGGAAAAGAGACAGGAACTTGACTTAATCGAAGCATTATGAGTCCCTAGTACTCAAAGGTACTCAAAGAAAAATTGAAAGAATGGCTATTTTAAGCCATTTCAAGGCAATTACTTTAGGGTTCGATTCCCGTACGGACTGTTACTATTATAAATATAATAGCCCAACCCGAAAAAATGTTGTCGTATGACAGCATTTTTTTATTTAATCATAGGAAATTCCTTCCTATGATTAAATAACGCTCCGCGAGCTGCGCATCCTCGCGGAAATAAAGTTTATGATGGAGAAACGGCGGCAGAGGCTTTGGAAAATGTGGAAACAGTTATTTCCGAATGGATAGAGACGGCAAAGGCTATTGGGCGGGAAATTCTAGTGCCAAAAGGAAAATTGATGTACGCATAATGAAAAATCCAGTGTTTTCATGGAATCGTCCGTGAAAACACTGGATTTTTTACGAAATGAACTTCTTTACAATTCAATGGTCAGTTCTACCGGACAGTGATCCGAACCGAACACATCGGTATGGATAGCTGCTCCGGTGAGACTGGAATCTAACCGCTTTGAAGTGATGAAATAATCGATCCGCCATCCGGCGTTTTTCTCGCGGGCTTTAAAGCGGTAGGACCACCAGGAATAAATGCCCTCGGCATCCGGATAAAAATAACGGAAGGTATCCGTAAAACCGGCGCTTAAAAGTTCGGTCATTTTTTCTCGTTCTTCATCGGAAAAACCGGCATTTTTGCGGTTGGTCTTTGGATTTTTCAGATCGATCTCCGTGTGTGCAACATTTAAATCGCCGCAGAGAATGACCGGCTTTTTGCTGTCGAGCTGAAGAAGATAAGCGCGGAAAGCATCTTCCCATTCCATGCGGTAGGGAAGCCGCGCCAGTTCGTTCTGGGAGTTTGGAGTGTAACAGGTGACAAGGTAGAAGCTGTCATATTCGAGGGTGATCACTCGACCTTCGGTATCGCAGATTGCGGTGCCGATGCCGCGTGTGACCTGAAGAGGTTCGTGTTTTGCAAAGATTGCCGTGCCGGAGTAGCCTTTTTTCTCGGCGTAATTCCAGTACTGGTGGTAGCCCGGCAGATCAAGTGCGATCTGTCCTTCCTGCAGCTTGGATTCCTGGATGCAGAAAAAATCGGCATCTGCGGCATGAAAATAATCGAGAAATCCTTTTTGTACACAGGCGCGCAGCCCGTTAACGTTCCATGAGATAAGTTTCATTTCTGATGTCCTCCTGAGTTGCTTTTATACAAATTATATACATATGGGAAAGAAAGTACAAGTCTTGTTACTGCTTGCATGGGAACCGGGGAATAATAACCAGGCTTCTGAAAAAAGTACTTGACGCATGGCCTGTGCTATGATAGTATAATACACGGTTCGTTGGTCAAGCGGTTAAG